>OIZT01000174.1_pt1 | contig 46091 bp, 75 predicted proteins | sample 1588611 | NCBI WGS metagenome assembly OIZT01 (sample SAMN03283278) | human gut metagenome | biome: human-associated habitat; material: feces | host: Homo sapiens | place: Peru | collected 2012
TGAATGATGCTAAAATCCTGACAGCACAGCACAGCACAGCACAGCACAGCACAGCGGGTAATTGAGCTTAAAAACCGCATCAACGCCGAGAAAGCTGTGGAGACATGGTAAGGCGGCGGACGATGCTGGCAGAGATGCCACAAGGGGCGGATGGTATGATGCTGGAATATGTTGGCGATGTTACTTTGGCCAATAACTACGGTACGGTAACGGTAAATTTCCCGGTCGAAAATGATACTCTGTATATCTTGAGACCGAAAAATTACCCGTACATCAAAGTTATAGCAATATTAGTGCACGGCGATAAATATGGTTTTATATTTTGCGCTGAGAATACAACAGGCGGAGCATGGACAGAACGAAACTATGACGTATCTGACGGAAAAGTAGATTTTAAGGCGCGTATCGCCGAAAACAAAAATGAAACTATTGATTTTGCAATCTATAAAATGGATCTGTAAAATCAAACGGAAGGGGGTGATTAAAAAGTGCACGCAAAATTGTTAAACGGCTGCCTGCGCAGCTCCCCGTCTACTGTTATTTTAGACGGCAGATCGATCAATAACCCGCTACCGGAAGAACTGGAACAGCTGGGCTATAAACCTGTGGTATACACGGATGCACCAGCCGATCAGACCGAGGGCAAGCACTGGGAGTCAGAGTGGGCAGAGGGAGAGACGGAGATCAGACAAGTCTGGAGGCTTGTCGATGATCCGATCTATCCGGATCCGGAGCCGACACCAGAGGAAAGAATCAGCAATTTAGAAACCGAAACAGATGAGTTAAAGGCCACATCAGATGATATCATCTTGATGATGGCGGATTTAATCGGAGGAGAAAAGAAATGAAGACTTTAAATAATTTAAAAATGAAAATCATGGTAAGAGCTTTTAGAATCCGGATCAAGGACGGAGAGAATTTTGAGGACATTGCAGCTGACTACCCGGCGCTGACGGTTGACGACCTCGAAGCGATCAAAGCCGAGCTTGAGAAATAAGGGGCGCGAATGGAGATCAGAGGAAGACCGTAAGACCTCGTTAAAAAAATCAAAAAATAAATCACAAAATAACCGTTGTGGGACTAATATATATCATCCTGCGGCGGTTTTTGAAAACGAGGTAAAAATGAAAGAATTTATCATGCAGAGCTATACCATCATCCTGCCAATCGTAACCACGGCTCTTATGGGGTATATCGTCTGGCTGCTAAAAAATCAAAAAAAAGACAGGGATGCCAACAGCAAGGGCACCATGCTCTTGCTGAGAGTGCAGCTGATTGAGTACCATAGCAAATATACGACTCTTGGTGATATCCCATCATACGCCTACCAGAATTTCTGCGAGATGTATGACGCCTACCATGCGCTCGGCGGAAACGGCATGGTCACAAAAATGAAGCAGGAAATCGAAGAACTACATATAAAAAAGAAAGGAAATTAAAGAAATGGAACAGATTATGAACTATGTAAAGCCGGAACTCATCGTTGTTGCTGTAGCCCTGTATTTTCTGGGCATGGCGCTCAAACAGGCGCAGGCCGTAAAGGATAAATATATCCCGCTGATCCTGGGCGGCGTGAGCATCGTCCTGTGCGCCGTGTGGGTGCTGGCCACCAGCGAAATCGGAACCGGTCAGCAGGCAGCGATGGCTGTATTTACGGCGATTACACAGGGAATCCTTGTGGCAGGGCTGAGCAACTATGTAAATCAGATCATCAAGCAGGCACAGAAAACAGAGTGAGGGCGGTATACAACCGTTCTTTTTTGCGCCGGCGCAAACCGGCAGAATCGAGGGAAAACAATGAGGATTGACAGATCATATATCAGTAACCAGAACACTTACGCCGAAAACGATCCGCGGTGTATCGTGGTGCATAATACGGATAACTTCGCGGCAGGAGCGAACGCGCTGGCACACGCGAGAGCGCAGTATAACGGTAACTTTGAGAGCATGTCCGCCCATTATTACACAGATGACGGGGACGTTGCCTACCAGGCTGCGCCGCATAGCCGCGGATGCTGGCATGTGGGCGTAAATTATGGTGGTAATAACCTGTTCGGCAGATATGGCAACCGTAGCAGCATCGGCGTGGAGATGTGTGTGCAGAAGGGATACAATTACGAAAAAGCGTTTCAGAACACGGTTGCCGTGGTCAAAGAGATCATGCGTGAAACCGGTATTCCGGCAAGCCGCGTATATCGCCACTATGATATCTGTAGTAAGCACTGCCCGAGTCAGATTATGGAGAGGGGCGACTGGGATCGTTTCAAGCGTCTGATCAGTGGCAGCGCATCGGCTGATACGCCGAAGCAGCCTGAAAAGTCAAAATACGAGCCAGGAATCTACAAGGTCAATACCGACCTTAATATCAGAGAGCAGCCAAACGCAGACAGCCGTATCGTTGGCATGATCACGGATCAGGGCAGCTATACGGTAACAGAGATCCAAAACACAAGCTGGGGACGGCTGTTATCCGGTGCGGGCTGGATCAACTGCCATGCTAAGTATTGCACTTATGGCGGTGCAGCCAAAAAATCAAACGAGAAAGCGATCACGGTTGATGGCATTTGGGGGCATGAGCTGACCAAACGCTTGCAAGAGATTTTTAAGACCGGCGTAGACGGCGTGATCAGTGATCAGCCGACGAGCAACAAAAAATACTGCGCTGGCATTGCGGCGGCCGAATGGTCTGGCAAGCTGTCCGGAGGCTCCGATCTGATCAAGGCCATGCAGAGATGGGTTGGAGTGACCGCGGACGGATATATCGGACCGCAGACCATCCGCGCGCTCCAGAAAAAACTCGGCACACCGGTTGACGGCGTGATTAGCTACCCGTCAGCGATGGTCAAGACTTTGCAGGAGTGGTGTAATCGGCAGTAATTAAAAAGCCCCGGAAATAATTTCCGGGGCAAAAAGAAACGCCGCAGCTACGCGGCGAAAAGAATAATTCTTTTTTCTGGCCTTTTACATATGACCATCACTATAGTAACACGTACAAAATCAGAACGCAACAAAAAAATGACAAAAGGCGTGGGGATTTTCCTACGCCTTTTTTTATTGCAAAAAAAATAAAAATATTGCGCAATATGCATTGACATATTACGCAATATGTGCTATATTATAATCAGCAACAGGGAGATAACCAAAGACAAGGAGGACAACAAAATGAAATACGATAAGAAAAACATCATGAGAAATGCATGGGCTATCAAAAGAGCAGACAAAGTCAGCATGAGCGTAGCACTTAAAGCAGCCTGGAACATCGAAAAAGCCATGATGGAAGCAGAAGAAGAAGGCAAAGTATCAGGCTGGAATTACAAAGTTCTGGCAAACGACTGGATTAAATACGGAAAAAGCAGAACTTACATTTCCGCAAGAATTTATACAAACGCGTGGAATGCGAAAAGAGAAGTAAAGGTTGGATTTATTGACCACTTTACAGGAGAACTTCACAGAGCAGCGTAAAAAATCGAGCATCGTAAAAAAGGAGACGAAGTCATGAGCAAAGAAAAATTATACAAAGAATCTAAAGAATTTATAATCTATTGTAATTATGGAGTACTTGGCGCAGAAAAAAGAACTGTATTTACTTATGGAGCAACAGCAGAAACTTGTTGCTATGAAAAAATTATGGTGAGATTGCCAGAGAACGACTGTTTCGAGATATACGAGACAGTAACGGGGGAACTGGCAGTAGAAGCAGCATGGGGATATCAGTACGATATCAACGACGTGTTGCAAGGAGACGAGAAGCCGTGTTTATTTGCAAAGGACACCGAAGGCAAAGGACACCGAGTATACCTCGATATCCTCGAGCAGGGAGAAGAATAGTCAACCATATAAAACAGAAAGGTGGTAGCAAGATGGAAGATCGAAGCAAGTATTTTACAGCATACTTCAACGCATGGAACGGAAGAATGTGTGAGGCGAGCTGGTGCATTTCCGTAAGCAAAGAACACGGGAAAGTGTTTACAATCGAATTTGCGAACGAATTAATAGAAATGGCGAATGAAAAGTATAAAAAAATATTTGGAAAAGAGGTTGACTTTAACGAGGTGGAATATGATATGACAGATTACTACGAGAATAGTGATGGACTCATAAGACACACCGGAGAAAAGAAAACAGGAAGATATTTCAAGAGAAAAAACATTTTAAGAATTTATATTGATGACATGCCGATATACGAAAACTATAACGGAAAAATTTGCAGAGACGCTGCGGCGCTTGCGGACTCTTTGATGTAAAGGCGGCAATTATGAGCGGAACAAAAGAATTTAATCAAATCGAATATATTAACAACTATATAAAGAAAAAATACGATCGAATAAACTTGGTAGTACCGGCGGGAAACAAACAAGTTATTAAAATCAGGGCAGCGCAAAAAGGGAAAAGCGTCAATCAATATATAAATGATCTGATTGACGAGGACTTAAAAAATAGTAAAGAGAAAAAAGGAGATAAAAAAATGAAAAAATTTGAAATCGTAAAAACAACAGCAGAAATCAGCTGGAAAGAAAGGGATGAAATCAAGGAAGGATGCACGATGTACGATGTGGATCCGGAAAAAATTGCTTCATTTAGAACCAAAGAGGAAGCCGAAAAGGAATTGAAAAAATACAAAACGGATGTTTGCGCATCCGGAAGCCTCTTCACGGTCGAAGAGTTTTCGATCCAGGAAAACGAATATGACGAAGACGGCGAGTGGATCGGAGGCGGAGATATTTGGAAGTTTACTCCAATGGAAATTTTCGTGGTCGACAAAGAAACGCGGAAAACGATCGCAAAAGCCGAAACTTACGAAGAGGCGGAGGAGGCCGCAGAAGAGTATGAGGGCGATGCAGGCGCCGATATAGCGTTTTGCGAATAAAAAAAGAGTCGTGTCAAAATGGCACGACTTTTTTTGTTTGACACACTGGCCTCTGTGTGTTAATATCAAATGTGTCATTTTTGTGTCACTGAAAAACGCGAAAATGGCGTATTTGCGGGCAGAATAAGAGGTATGGATACTTGACTTTTAATCAAGTTGTCCGGGGTTCGAATCCCCGATGCTTCACTAAATGAAAAGGCTGGAAACCATAGTAAAATCAAGGGTTTTCAGCCTTTTTGTGTTGTCAGAATGAAATTCTCAAAAAATCAATGTAAGGGATTGTAGGGGAATGTAAAGGAATGTAAATGTGTCATTTTCGTGTCACATGGAAAGAGCTGCTTCTACCGCTCCGGCGGTGTCCTCTTTTTCCAGCATAATATGATTGTAAATCCTCAAAACCATTGCTTCGTCATCCCCCAGGAGCGACGCGATGTTCTTGATCGAGATGCGCGGGATCTGGTAGCAGAGCGACGTGCAGTAGTTGTGCCGGAAGATATGGGCTGTGAGTCCGCATACGGGCTTTTCAGCGACTCTATTCATTTCCTTGATGATTCTTTCCCACTTCCGGCGGTAAGAGGATTTAGATACCATTTTGCCGCCCTGCATGGAAAACAGAAGCGTTCCCTTGATACAGAACCGCACGTAGCTTTCCAGCGACGTATAGAGCTGCTGCGGAATTGGAACCTGCCGGAATCCGTTCTTCGATTTCGGTTCTTTGATGCTCGGCTTTCCGGCATCATCGAACTCGATTGATTTATTCACGTTGATGACCTTTTCGGAAAAATCAATATCAAACCGTGTGAGAGCAAGAACTTCTCCACATCGTAGCCCCGTGCAGTATAAGATATCCACAAAAATCCGATCAGATGGGGATAACTCTGCTTTCACCATGGCGTTTTTTTCGTTTTCGGTTAACGGTCGTTTCTCATCCGCCTTGTAGTCGATCGGCTTCATCACGTCCTTGAGATCCTCCAGCAGGTTGGCGGGATATAATCGGTCATGCACCGCGGCCTTCATGATCTGCGAGAATGTAAGCTGTATCTGCTGCTGGATGCGTTTCTTTCCGGCCGCGTCGTTAAGGACTGTCTGGTAGTGGATCGGCAGGACATCGCAGAGCCGCACGCCGTCCATCTGTCGCAGATGCTTTTCAATGATATTTTGGTACATCCTCTTCGTGTTGTTCGTTGCTTCGGCTTTGTAGGCTGTCAGCCACCGCCCGGCGTAGTCCAGAAACAGGATGTTTTTATCTCGGACGGCTTCAAGGTTCTTAATTTTGTCGTTGTAGGCTGCCACCTTTGCTTCCAGATCCTTACTGCTTTTCTTCGACCGGATCGTAATATAGTGCTTTTTCCCATCAACATAACTTCCATCCCACACACGGGCTTGAAAATACCCGTTCTTTTGCTTTGTATACTTCGCCTTTGCCATCTATAGGCTCCTTTCGTTTAGTGGCTGGAAAAGCCACAGAGACGGCGCAAAATGGGTGCAAAAAAGCGGCCGCAAACAGACGGAAAAAAATAGTCGAAAAAAATCGAAAATTTTCCCATTCCACTTGCGAAGCCGCCGGAAGTGTGATAACATAATCATGTTCATTAGATTATTCCTTCCGGGGAGTAACCTCTTATGAAAGGCCTAACAGATTGCGCCACAGTCTGTTAGGCCATTTTTTATTATCTATACATAATACGGATTCGGTTTTCCAAGAATCGAAAACAGGTCGATAATCCAGCCTATTCCGAAAAGACCCATAGTACAGAGGTACAGGATACCCATTCCGAATTTTCCTTCGTAAAATTTGTGTCCGCATAAAGTAAAAAGACACAGGAAGAAAGCAACCCATTTATTCTTTGGTTTTCCTGTGACGTATACTCTTTGGCTTGCACTCGCCGCCGCAGCTGCTGATGAAGAAGCAGAAGAGGATGCGCTGCTACTGTTGTTGTTATTGATAATAACGCTCTGTTGATCTGTTTTAAGATCCTCAACCTGCTTTCCACACTTCGGACACACGACACAATCCGCGTCAATAATCTGTCCGCAATGTTTGCAATATTTTGTCTCTGCCATATTGACTCCCCCTATCTGCGCAGAACCGTGATAACCACGCCAAATTTAACCCATTCCCTCATCTCGTCCGGGTTGTTGGTATCTATGGTTATGATATCCCCATACCCGTTTATCGGCTCCATTCTGCACGGTTCCGACTGGATAAATTTACGGATGTACGCCCGCCCGTTCTTTTTATTGACCAGGACGCATGTATCACCGTCCCTGGGCGGCCGCTTCGAGATTCCGATGATGTCACCCTTGATATATACGGGATGTAAGTGGTTCGATGTTATCCGGATGCCACAGTGCAGCCGCTCTCCGTATTTCTTGATATATTCCGAGCAATACACATGCTCTTCATGTGCGGAATCCAGAACCATCCCATCTTCCATGTTTCCTGTCAGAAGCAGGACATCCAACATGTTCGCAGGGTCTTCCTCTTTGGCTTTCATCTCAAGCTCGAATTCTATTTTGGCGGTTATGTAGGCTTTCTGCCGATCTGTTAATTTGCGGAATTTGTTCAGCACTTCAATCTCGATACTGCGTTGCCCGAACATCTCGTATAAGAATCTTCCTGTCAGCTCATAGAGTTTCGGCGCAAGCATGATACTGAACGTGTCCACGCGGCGGGAAATGATGTTCCGGTAAGAAGATGCCGAAATTCCCAGCTTTTTCGCGAATTCACATTGAGTATACCCGAGCTTTATGCGCTCTTTTTCCAGATTTTCCGCAAACGTGTCTAACATCTCTTTCTTTGTAGTCACCTTAAATTCCCCCTTTGTATCAAGATTCTGACGAAAATTATCAAGCAAAAGAGCAAGCACACATGAAATTACGTCAACATCTTGTGCGGTATCCGGTGTAATATAAGTATAAAGATGTTATACAGAAAATTTTATCATATTTTTAAAAACTGTCAATAAGGGGGGAGAAAAAAGTTGAAAAATTAGAGATTCTGTATATCGAAATAGGCAGATACGTGGCGCACGGTTGATATTTTCGAACGAATGTTCTATAATCGTGGTATCACTATTTTGATTGGCACTGTCAGGGAGGTACATAATCATGAGAGATGAACAACCGGAAGATAAAAAGAAAGAAATAAAACGGATGATTGAGCAAATAGAAAGTGAAAAGATGATTGAACTTATCTATTGGTTCGTCAGAAGAGGATACAAAGAAGAAAGAGCGGGGGAGTGATCCCCGCTCTTTTTGTGTCACATAACGAATTTTTCAAAAAAATCACAAAGCAAATCTTTTTTCTCTGGGCTTAGCTTGTCGTAATAAAGAACGATTCTTTTAAATCTGCTATCGTTAAGTCCTATTTTCATTGCCACATCGGCGTATTCAGCATCAATTTCTTTTTCTTCCTTAAGGTCTGTAAGATCAGTCATTCCTATTCTGAAATAATCAGCCAACGCTCGTATTTTTCCAGTACCAGGCATTGCTTTTCCTGTACACCACATATTAAATGTTGTTACGTTTACTCCAAGGTCTTTAGCAACATCTTTCTGCATTTTTTGAGACAAGGCAATGTAACGATTGAGATTTTTCGCAAAAATTTGTTTCTGCTCTTCATCTGTCAACGGGTTCTCACCTCCTTCCTCTATAGAATACATCACTTTCATAAAAAATTCAACACCAAATCCAATTATTTTGGATTTTGGTGTTGACAATCCAAACAAATTGGATTATGATATAACCAACAAGACAGGAAGGAGGAAAATATATGCCGAAGATTTCACTTGAGGCGGTTCGCGTTAATGCACGCTATACCCAGAAAGCTTGGGCAAAAGAGTTTGGTGTTTCCAATTCTACAGTTCTTAATTGGGAGAAAGGAAAAACAGAACCTACTCTTTCTCAGCTTAGAAAAATGAGTGAATTATCTGGTATTCCGATGGATTTTATTTTTGTACCAGATAAATCCAATTAAATTGAATTGGAGGAGCAAATTTGAACAAGGTGGTCTATGTGATGGATTGCGGAGACTTTGTGAAAATTGGTGTTTCATCCAATGTAAAACGAAGATCGCAGGAAATTCCATACGAAGTAAAAAGAACTTTTTCAACGGAGCCTTTAGAAAATGCTTTTTCTCTTGAAAAAGAGATGCATGATTTCTTTGCAGAGAACAGATGTGATGACGCAGATGGACGAGAGTATTTTTCGGTTCCGTTTGAAAAAGCCGTAGAGGTTTTAAAAACTAAAGAACCGAGACTCCATCGAAAAGAAAAAGATTTGCACAAAGAGAAAATCATGCTAAATGTAATTTCCAAACTGTATTATATGAACGATTTTGACCTTGGCTATCTTGCTGGAATTGCTGATTTCACAATAATTCCAGAGGAAGATGAGGAAGCAACTTTTTTTGAACATGGAATAAGGGCACTTACGGAGCTTAGCCATGATGATCTAAAACTGGTTTTGGTTTACGCTACAGCGTTCCGAGACAAAGCCGAAGCGGACAAAGCCCGGTTACAGAAAACATAAGGAGAAAGCCATGAAGAAAACGTTTATCTTGGCTCTGAACATATTCTTATTTCTTTTCGCGGCGATGAACGGAATTAAGGAGAAGAGAACAGAGCCAAAGATTCTATATTGGTCGGCGGCAGCGTTGACCGCGTTAGCGATCATGGACGGATTCTGAAACAGGAGGTGGATATGCGGAAAAATTTAAAATGGCCAACGTCCTCTCCAAAGACAGGAAAGGAGGTCAGCCATGAGAAATAGAGTTGCGTTTTGGATTCTTTGCAGTGCACTTTCTATAACCTGCGGAGCATTTGGTTGTTTTCTTGCTCATTGGCTTTTCAGATAATTAATGAACAAGAAGGTCGGTAATCAATCCGGCGATTACGCTTGCGACCACGCTAAAGAGAGTTACAAGAAAATCATGACGACGCTGCTTTTTGCGAAGTTCTCTTTCCTTGGCTTCTCTTAGCTGAACTTCCATAGGAACGAATGTTCCGTTTGCAAGGTTAGGAATATGAAAATCCATTTTCGCACCTCCTTTCAAGCGGAGTATACCACAAAAAAGAGGGAGAAGCGATGGGAAATAGCAAAAAATTGGAAAATTCGACATTAGCAATTATCCTCAGCGTGATTTCGATTTTAATAAATGTTTTCTTTAACGGAGAAAAACTATTAAGAAATTTATGCTGGCTTTTAGAAAAAATCGTGCATTTTTTACCATTTTAATGCACAGCAAAATGCAACTAGGAACATTGCAATTTGCTTAGTAACGTTATCGTAACGTTACGCTAACAGAGGTGTAGCGTCACTGTAACGCCCCTAGAATAAGAATAAGAATAAGAAAAAGATATAAAAACATATATTGAGCATCGCAAGCGCTGCTCGGTAAGCAAAATAGCTTTTTCTTGACCACAGAAAGAAGGTGAAAGCATGAACGAGTTGAAAGGATTCTACTCAGACCAGTTCGGAGCGATCCGGGCGGTGAATATTGATGGCGAACCGTGGTTCAATGCTACCGACATCACAACCGCATTGGGTTACAGAAACTCGCGGGATGCGATTGCAAAGCACGTAGCGAGAGAAGATGCACGGCTTTTCCTAAAGTCGCAAATCGCGACATTAGAGGATTTCCCAAACAGAGGGCTTACATTCATCAACGAGTCCGGGCTGTATGCGCTGATCTTCGGTAGCAAGCTGGAGAACGCAAAACAATTCAAACGCTGGGTGACAGCCGAGGTTCTCCCAGCGATCCGGAAAACCGGCGGGTATCAGCAGACAGCACCGCAGGGCAAGGAGTTACTGGCTCTGGCAGTCCTCGAAGCGCAGAAAACCATTGAGGAGCAGAACCGAGCCATTGAGCGGATGCGTCCGAAAGAGATTTTCGCGGACGCGGTGAGCGCAAGCAAAACGTCAATCTTGATCGGCGACCTTGCAAAGCTGATTAAGCAGAATGGGGTTGACATCGGCGAGAAGCGGCTCTTCCAGTGGATGCGGGAAAACGGTTATCTGATCCGGAAGGACGGAGCCAGCTACAACATGCCGACTCAGAAGAGCATGGATCTCGGCGTTATGGAGATCAAGGAGTCAACCATAACCCAGCCGAACGGAAATGTTCGGATCAGCCGCACCCCGAAAGTAACGGGGAAAGGGCAGAGATATTTCGTCAACAAAATTCTAGCCGCAATGGCATAGCTGAGACTGCAACGCTAAGGAAAAGCACAGCGGTGAATTGAAATGCGATGGAAAGGCAAAGAACAGAACGGCAAAGAAATGCAAAGGAGCAGCAACGCGTGGGCATGATCAGCGATGGCAAGGAAAAACGTTGAGTAGAAGGGCTACGGAATACTGGGAAATGAAAAGCCATGGAATGGCGCCGAACAGTAGAGCTGAGCGATGGCATGGTACAGCGAGCCAACGAACCGGAATGCTACGGAAAGGAATTGCAGGTCGGAGCAAAGGAATAGCAGTGTAAGCCAAGATGAGCAACGGAAGAGCGTCGAGCAGCTCGGCAAGGGAATGGAATAGCACAGAAAGGAATTTCTGAGCAAAGAAATGAAGTGCGGCGATTTGATACGCGAAGGCGTGGAGAAGAGTATCGGAGCAACGAAAGGATCAGAATTCAAAACGAAAAGGAGAAACAACATGAAGGAAATGAAAGTAAGATTAACATTCACCGAGGAAATTCTTGGAACAGCGGCGGCAGATAAGGAGATCCATAAGACCTATATTGCGTCTATGGCACCGAACGCGCCGAGCAAGAAGGAAGAGGTCGAAGCGCTCGGCGTGGAAGCAGCCATCGAGAAGGGAATGACCATATTCCCGAGAAACAAAGAGGGAGTGCCGATCTATTGGGACTACCAGATCAAGGGATTCTTCAAGGATGCGGCTGGAATGCTGAGAAAGGTACCCGGAACAAAAAGTTCTAAGATTAAGGCTTACAAAAAAGAGATTGATGGACTGATCTTTGTGAAAGAACGTCAGATCCCGATTCATTTTGAGGGAACAATCGGAAATTGTGAGCGACCGCTCAGGGGACAGACACCACAGGGAGAAAAAACAGCCCTGGCGAACAGTGAGAGCATCCCAGCGGGAGCATGGATTGAGTTCACGGTACAGTGCTTAACTGACACGATGGCTGGAGCAGTGGCTGAATGGTTCGATTACGGCGCACTCAGAGGTCTTGGACAGTGGCGAAACTCAGGGAAAGGCCGCTACCTGTGGGACTGGCTGGACGAAAAAGGGAACGTGATAGGAGGAAACAGAAGTGTCCATAAGGACGGAAAATAAAAGCATCTACTGGGCTTGGAAAGCCATGAAACAAAGATGCAAAAATCCAAAATGCAAAGCGTACAAAAATTACGGAGCACGGGGAATAAAAGTTTGTAATGAATGGGAAAAATTTGAGCCGTTTTTAAGTTGGTGTTTAGAGAACGGATATCAAAAGGGCTTAGATTTAGACAGACGTGATAATAACGGAAATTATTCTCCAGATAACTGCAGGTGGATTTCACGAAAAGAAAATCTAAACAATCGAAGAAACACGATTTTCATTGATGTGAACGGAGAAATCCTTCCGGAAACTGTTTGGTCAGAAAAACTCGGAATAGATAGGGCGCTCATCAAGTATTGGATAAAAACAGGAGGAAAATCTTATGCAGAAAAAAGGGCAAAAGAAATTTTAAGAAATGGTTACAAACCGAAAGATTTTGGATATAGCCATAGAAAAGCGATCCAACACGTAGAAACAGGAATCGTTTTTGAATCTGTTAGGAAAGCGGCAAATTATTTTGGAATTGCTCCGTGTACTATTTCCAATGCAATGAGAAGCGGAAGGAAAACAGGAAAAGGTAAATTTGTTTGGGCAGAATCATAGGAGGAACATGGAAGAAACGACATGGGAGCAGGCGGAAGGATTCGCAGTCAGCGTGATACGAGAAGCCAGAATAAGAGCAAAATTCTGGTTTGCGGCGTGGCTGGTAACTTTCGTGGTGCTGATAACGGTTGTGGCGGCCGTGTTAGTGATGTAGTAAGGAGGTTCCCCGGATGGAAGAAATTACGAAAGCAGAAGCAGAAAAAATGATTTTTCTGTTCCTGGGCCGAGAGGTCCGCATCAAAGAAAAAGAAGAAAACCGGATATCATATCCGGCGCGGTACATGCGAAAATCGGAATTGCTCAAAATGAAGAACCCGTTTTTGGGGGAAGCAGTTCTCGAGCGCGCCGAAAAGACCGCACCGGCGGGAGTTGTGCGAAAACTAAACCCACTGAAAAGGAACAGCCCGCTGGTTTTCGATACCGTTGAGCTGGAGAAATGGAGGGCAAAGCATTGAAGAAAAAAATTGTAGCCGCAGAAGTGATTCTGTGGGTTACGGCACTCGTGGCTATCAGCAATATCAATTGGGGCGGGTTCTTCTGGTGCTTTTCGCTGATGATTCTCGGGTATCTTGCTTTTCTGGCGGTTGACGCGGAGGAGAAGAGAAAGAAAACAGAAGCCGAAAAGGCGGAAAAGAAGAAAGACAGAGTGTTCCAGATGTGGTTGAAAATGTAAAAATGCCCTCCGGTGAGACGAAGGGCATCCGTAAAAAGACAACATCATCATAGCACATGAAAGGAGAAAAGGCAATGGGAATGAAAGGATTTAAAGGGTTCGAGAAAGATTTTTCCTGCAGAGGGAAACAGTACGAGGAAAACACGACTTACGAGGAGAACGGAACCGGATGCTGCCATAAAGGAGTTATGCATTTCTGCGAGGATCCGTGGGAGGTGCTGAATCATTATGATCTCGTAGATGGAAATGGAGATTTTTCCGAATTTGCGGAAGTGGACGCCCGGGGACAGGTTTGGAGTGATGGGGATAAGCGTGCGACAGATAAGCTCCATATCGGAGCAAAGCTCGGATTTAAAGGCTTTATCAAAGCGTGTGTTGATTTTACGGTCGAGCGTACAAAATTTGACGACTTAATCGGCTCGTCCGGGAACTCTGCGAAGATCGGAAGCTCCGGGAACTCTGCGAAGATCGGAAGCTCCGGGGACTATGCGAAGATCGGAAGCTCCGGGGACTGTGCGAAGATCGGAAGCTCCGGGAACTATGCGCAGATCGGAAGCTCCGGGTACTCTGCGAAGATCGGAAGCTCCGGGGACTGTGCGCAGATCGGAAGCTCCGGGGACTATGCGAAGATCGGAAGCTCCGGGGACTATGCGAAGATCGGAAGCTCCGGGAACTCTGCGCAGATCAATAGCACCGGTGAAGATGCGGTGATTATGTGTGCGGGTAATGAATCACGAGCAAAAGCCAAAAAGGGAAGCTGGATCACGCTTGCGGAATGGGTGGAAGATGAAGAAAAAGGACGCTATGTGCCGGTATGCGTAAAAACTGAGTACGTAGACGGCGAAAAAATCAAAGAAGACACCTATTACACGCTGAAAAGCGGAGAATTTGTGGAGGTAGAAGAATGAAAAAGTATGAGTATGTAGGCTTGGATGTAAGTGTAGAAAAAAGCGCGGCAGATGCGGCAACATGTTACATCGAAGCAGTACGCCGGTATCTGGAAAGCGAGAAATTCCCGCAGGTTGAGACAATCGCGGCGATTCTCGGACTGAAAGAAGTGGAGGTGCAGCCATGTGGGACAGCGACGAAAACGGGAGAAGAGTGCTGATCTGTGATTTTTGCGGCGAGGTCATTGCGTCTGCAAAGCCTGGATATTACGGCGAGGACTACGTAGAGGTCAATGGCGAGTGCATCCACACAGAAAACTGTATGGACAGATGGATTCATGAGCACAGAAAGGAAGCTACATATGGCGAAAATAGATGAGAAAATCATGCAGATCCAGACACGGATCAAGGTTCCGAAGAACCACGTTAATGAGTTTGGAAATTTCAAATATCGGAGTGCCGAGGATATCATGAAAGCGTTGAAGCCGATGGAAAAAGAGCTGCTAGTGTCAGTACAGATCACCGACGAAGTGGTAGCGGTAGGAGTGAACGTGTATCTGCGGGCGACGGTGACCGTGTACGACCTGGAAAGCGGAGAAAGCCGTAGCACAAGCGCTTTTGCGCGGGAACCGGCGACACCGAAAGCTAAGATGGATGAAAGCCAGACAACCGGTTCTGCATCGTCCTACGCGCGGAAATACGCGCTCTCAGGAATGTTCCTGCTCGATGACAGCATTGATCCGGATTCTAACAGGGCGATTGACAGCGGAGAACCTTGCTCGGATGCGCAGGAAAAAACCATCCGGGAACTGGCGGAAAAACACAATGTCAATCTTGAGGAGCTGTATAAGAGACAGAAAGTTAAGAATAACCGCCCGACGGCGATGCAGGCCGGAAAGATTCTTAACATGTTCAAAAAACAGCTCGGGGGCGAGTGATGCACGCTCTGGCTGAAATCGTAAAATCCGTAGAAAAAGACGGTGATACGTGGCTTGTAGTGCGGCTGCCGAAAAGCAGACTGAAAGAAGAAATCGAGAACAAAACCATCACGAATACAGAAATGCGTTTCGACGATGGGCGGCATATCTCCAATCTGCAGCGGAAGAAAGCATACGCAACCATCCGGGATATAGCTATTGAGTTGGGCTATCTCCCGGAGGAGATGAAAGAGATTATGAAATGCAACTACATGATCGAGACCGGAGAGCCGTATTTCTCCCTTTCAGACTGTTCGATGGGGACGGCGCGGGATTTCATCACGTTTCTGATGGATTTCGTGCTTAAAGAAGGAATACCGCTATCAGACAGCGGAATAGAGCGCGCGGATGATGTCGGGAAGTACCTGTACGCGTGCATCAAGCACAGAAAATGCGCGGTGTGCGGGAAAGATGGCGAAATCCACCACGTTGATACAATCGGCATGGGAAATGACCGGCGGCGGGTGGATGATTCGGGATACCGGAAAATCTGCCTGTGCAGGACGCACCACACGATTGCACATAAACGCGGAATGCCGAGCTTCGAAAAAATGTATCACGTATACGGAATTGTTGTAGATGATAACCCGGATGGGAAGTCATAGAGTCCAGCATGGAACTGTCAACAGAGTATCTCAAAACGGTTCATGTTTTATACGTCACGACAAAAAAGGCGGCTGGCTGGAGCCGCCGGAAAGGGGCATAGATGCCGATTAACAGCAAACAGAAAGGGAAGCGCTTCGAGCTGGAGCTTTCCAGAAAGTTCCGGGAATATGGCTACACGGAGTCACGCCGGACCGCGCAATACTGCGGAAATACCGGTGACGCATCCGATGTTGTAGGCCTCCCGGGAATCCACGTGGAAGCGAAACATCAAGAGCGAATGCAGCTCTATGATTGGATGGATCAGGCGAAACACGACGCGAAAGAAAGTGGAAAAGACGTTTTGCCCGCAGTATTCCACAAAAGAAACAATCATAAGATCCTGGTCACGATGGAACTCGACGACTGGATGATAATATTCCGCGAATACGAAGCGGGAATGAGTCTGAAAGAAGGTGCGGACGATGGGCGAGGTTAAGTGGGTTAAGATGTCGATAGACATGTTCGATAATCGAAAGATCAAGTATCTGCGCGGCCTGCCAGAGGGAAACAACATCGTTCTTATCTGGGTCATGCTGCTGACTCTGGCAGGGCGGTGCAATTCCAATGGCTATATTTTCCTTACCGAAAACATCCCGTACACTCCGGCGATGCTCGCAAATGAGCTTGGATTCCCAGAAAGTACTATTCTGGTAGCCATGAAAGCGCTGGAAAGTATGGGAATGATAAGCCGAAACGAGGAAAACACGATTCTGATCCCTGGATGGGAAGAACATCAGAACGTAGCCGCGTTGGAACAGATCCGGGCGAGCAACCGGAAGCGGCAGGCGCGGTACAGGGAACAGGCGAAAATAGAAGCTGTGGAGCAGGAAACACCACCACCGGTAGAGGAGAAGCAAGAGGAACACGAAGAACCAAAAGAGCCGAAGCCGTCGAAAAAGGCGGAGGAAACCAAAGAAGCAAAGATTCTTTTCGAGCGGTTGTGGAGCCTATATCCGAACAAAAAAGGCAAGGGGCAGGTAAGTGATACAGCAAAGAAAAAACTGCTTAAAATCGGGCAGGAAGAGCTTGAGAGAGCAATTCAGAGGTATAAGACGGAACTGGAAAAGGAGGACTGGAGAAAGCCGCAGTACGGCAGTACCTTTTTCAATTCTGGTTACGTGGATTATCTCGACGCGAATTATGAGCCGGGAAAAAGAGAGCCGACGAAGCAGCAGAAAGAAAACAAATTTAACAACTTTAATCAACGTGACTACGATTTCGCGGCGTTAGAGCAGGCATTGACAGGAGGTTAAGCATGGTATCAGTAATCAAAACAGCAATTATCTGCGCAACAGTAGCATTTTGCTTCTTCCAGATGATGAAACGTTAAGAAAAGGACAGGGGAGGGACCTATGAGCAACAAATTGAAGAAAAAGCCGTCAACTAAGTTAAGCCCTGAGACGATGACAGCCGCAGAGGTAAGCGGGATCACAGGTGTAAAGCTCGAGATCCTGCGGAAATGGGTGGACAGGATGCAGAGAAACCTGTCCGAAGCCTACCAGAAAGAAGCACAGGAAAAGCTGCTGAAAGCAGAGGACTGCATCAGCGCGGCGAACGTCGTGTGCTCGGCACTGGCGATCTATGAGACCTGGGGGTACAAAAAGGCGCTTGACCGGTACATGGACAACTACACTACGGCAGTACGGAAGATGAACAGTGTAGGGCTGGCTAAGATGTACGAGGAGCTGAACGAAAAGACCGGCGCGACGTTGGAATTTGAGGATATGGATCTCGCAAAAGAGTTTGGTTTTGGAGGAGCGGAAGAATGAAAGAAACGAAATACGGTAAAAACGATTTCCCGGATGCTCTTCTGAAAGAATGGGATAAAACGAGAAAACAGATTCTCGGAAAGGAAGGAAAAGAGAATGGAGATCATCGGAATTGTTCTGTTCTGCGCGGTGATTCTCGCGTCAGCAAAACTAATGCTTGACCCGCCGGATCGGAAAAAAGATCCGAAAGAGGATGAGGAGCAAATTGAATTTCTGAACGAGTGGAACAAGAAACATAAAAAATAACAAACACAAAGAAAGGAGCCAGCCTCCGGCCGGGGCAAGGGTATACCGGTCTTCTTGAGAAAATGGGAGAATTAAGCACAGAAGAATGGAAAAAACAGAAAAAGATACAGAGAGCAATCTTCACGGCAAAACAGAATCTGCCGTATGAAGTGAAAATTCGTCGTCAGGCCAGAAGAGCTGAAGCTGATGCAGGGATTCCCAAAAGATTATTTTTGAAGTCAGAACTTGGTGGAAGTTTACAGGAATGTGTGATCGCTTGGGATCACTGGTTGACAGAACTTAGAAAGTTTAACATTGATACCGTTGGTCAGGAATATAGAGAAACAAGAAAAGCTGCTGATTGGTGTCAGGCACAGTGGGAAGTATTTCAGATTGTAATGCGTCAGTTTTACAACATAGAATATCATTTCAGTAGAACAGATGAATATTTTGGTGTATGTACCGCAGATGAAACGGATTGGCTGTTTAAGGTAGAAAGAGAGGTGAAATAAAAATGAAAATGACAAAGAAAAATATATCTGAATACTGTTTAAGAAACGGTGTTCTGGTATATGAAAAGTATGACGAAAAAGACAGGAGAAAGAGATTTTATAGAATGAGCATTCCTGTATTTACAGAAGGAGAGACCATTCCAACATCAAATTATGATTATATCGTGAAAAGACCAGTTGATTGCTATGATTATGTAAATAAATTGTTGGAAGATGATAAGTTCAGGCACAACGTAGCAAAATGGGTACGGACATGGGCTGGATATGAAATTTGAATAAGCCGAAACGGTCAGCAATGACCGTCACGCCGTGGGGTAACTTCCCGGCGTCTGATGATGGCAGGTTATCAGTGTAAAAAAAGAAAGCAGAAAAGGTTCTTGATGAAATTGCTGAGCAAATTGGATGCTGCAAAGCAGATGAAATCATTTACGCGGGTAGAGGGATCGGCGGACTCCGTGTAACCGTGTATCAAGCGCTTGCGCAGGAATATGTGTATCAAATGCCAGCAGAAGAGGAGGAAAAAGATGCTGATTAGAAGACAGGACAAGAAAGCAATCGTCAATATTGAGACTTGCAGAGTGCTTTATATCGGAAAAACGATTTCCAATCGTTTCACGATTCACACAGAGAAAGGCGAACAACTTGGAACCTACAAAACAGAAGAAAGAGCAATGGAAGTGCTGGATATGATCGCAAAGAAGAGCGCAGAGAACAAAGCAACAGAAATTCTGCGTGGACTATTAGATGAGGAACAATCACTAAACACGGCTCTTTTGACGGCGGAAGAAATCGAAAAAATGTGGTATGTGGATATGCCGGAGGAGTGAAGACAGAATGACGAAAGAAGAGCTTGTGATAGGGAACAGGTATAAGATCCGCCGCCCGTCAATCGCGGATGGCAACGTAAATTCGTATCAGTGGAGTGATGCAACTTTAGTTGATATCTCTACACATATTGCGGTATTCAGTGTGGGAGAGTATTGCGTCACTTACAAATTCTGCTAGTTAAGAGATGAGGTAAAAGAAGCGTAACGCAGAAAGGAGCTGCACCATGAGCATTCGGAGCACATTTTTGAAAGATTACGGGATTTCGAAAGAACTTGGGGATAAGATCGTATCATATTGCAGAAACGCGCACGACTACGACCAGAATCTTATCTTGCAGGCCGCACAGAAGACTTGCCCGGAGATATCGAGTGCCCTGTTCGCGAATCTTACGCTTGGAATTGGATATGACCGGATCAGCCAGGTGCAGTACATCCCAATGCAGCGGAAAGATTTCCAGGGGTACAGGCGGAAGACAATCGAGGAGCTGTATAGATTGCTGCTTCTGCACGGGAAGGAGTTATGATGAAAATTGGAAACAAAAATGTTGCAGAAATCCAGATACTGGACAGAGACAATGATCTGATCGTAAGTATGGTTGATGAAAATATGATTATCGAGAAAGATTATAAGGTGGTTTTAAGACTGGAAGGAGAAGAAAAAACAGAAACATATCCAGAAGAGTAACAAAAAGGGTACAACGAAAAGCCCCCATGCCAGTACACTAAGAATAGAAGTGTATTAGTATGGGGGTGATTTTTATGCCTACAAACAAGACTTACGACAATCTCGAGAAAATGATATTCTCCGGCGTGGGAGAATACGGAATCCCCGAAATTATGCCAGAACAGTACAGGAAGTGCGAGTGGATCGGATTCAATTACGCTGCGAGCACTGCGAGGCGAGCCGGGAAGGGCGTGCATTTCTTCCTGGATGACTACCAGTTCGAACGGGTATGGAACAACCCGGACAGGTATATTGAGGTACTGAGAGACTATGACTACGTGCTTTCACCGGATTTCAGCATGTACACGGACTTTCCGAAAGCCATGCAGATTTACAACCATTACAGAAAACACTGGTGCGCGGCATATATGCAAATGAATGGACTGCGTGTAATACCTACGATCGCATGGAGCGATGAAAGCTCGTTTGAGTGGTGCTTTGATGGCGAGCCGGTGGGAAGCGTGGTGGCAGTATCCAGTGTGGGAACGCAGAACAGCAAGGCGAAAAAGGCGGCATTCCTGCGGGGATATGAAGAAATGATGAAACGATTATCACCGGAGCATGTGATCTTCTTCGGGAAAGTTCCGGAAGAACTGGAAGGGTACGTGGAAAAGGTCGCGGCATTCCAGGAGAGATACAAGAAGGAGGGAACCTAAATGGGGGGGGGCGCGGAAGTAGCAGCAACTTACAAAACAGAAGCACCAAGCAATCATTAGAGGAGTTTCTGGGGAAAAGAGGCCTTTCCTCTCCTATGAGTGATTACATGGTAGATAAGATGCGTATTCCTCATGGAATGACGCAGAGACAGCAGAAAAAATTCGAAAAAGATGCTGCAAAAGCAAGAGAAGAGTACTCCGCAAAGCGAGAATCAGCAATCAAGGAATACAATCAAAAAGTTGCATCTGGACAAATTACACAACCAGGTAAGTATGATAAGTTACTGAAAACCGCGAAAGGTCATTCGGATAACGAATCCGTGCAGGCGGCCAGAAGAACGCTTACAAAACGCGGCATAGACTGGAAAACAGGAAAAAAATTGAAGAGGTAAACGATATGGGCGGACGAGGGGGGGCAAGCGGAATAGGCAGGAAAAGCCAATCCGCGTTGGACCCGAAAGCGAAAGAGCAGACGATCACGACCTATTACCGAAGAAATTCAATCTACGGAGCACATTATGGAGATGACGTCTTTGAAGCTATGGAGAGAAAGAACGAAAAAGGTGGAATTGAGATTGTAAAAGCATATGGAACGTTTGATAATAGTAACCCGAAAGCAAACACCAAGGACGTAACGTATAAGATTAAGCACGGTATTGTGAGCTGGCATGATTCTCGAGGAGTTGAGAGTTATGGAATCAATTGGGATAAGGTAAGCAGCGTATCCGGGCAAACCTACAACTTACGCGGAACACTGAAAGAAAAAGGCTTTCGGTGGGACGGTAAAACAAAGAGTTGGGTAAAGAAAGACTGATCGGTAGGACGGGGAGGACATTATGGCAAACCTAAACGCGATCATTAAAAAATTGCAACGCGCGCTGGTGAAGAACGGGCAAATCGTGAAGATAGGGACAACACAGTTCTATTCAAAGGAGCAAGAGAGGATGATAACCATGTATATACTGTCAACCCCTGTTGATTTTCTCGGAAAAGCTGGTGTATGGAAACAAATGGACTATCAGATCATCAGAACAGCATCACAGCTCGATTTGCTGAACTGTCTGGTAGATATGTGGAGGGCACTGCAAGAATGGCAATAGACAGAGGTGATTAGATGAGCGTAACAAAAAAACAAAAAGATTTCTGCCATGAGCTGATGGAATGCGGGAATAAGGCGGAAGCGGCAAGAAAAGCGGGGTATTCTGAGAAGACAGCACCGCAAATGGCAAGCGAGAACTTAAAAAAGCCGAATGTCCGAGAATATTTACGCCATCTGGAGGAGCAAGTTGAGAGCGAAAAGGTCGCTACTATCAAGGAAATACAGGAATTTTACACTTCGGTTATGCGAGGTGAGGTAAAGGACCAGTTTGGGCTTGAAGTATCAATTGATACCAGAATGGCGGCAGGCCGGGAGCTTATGAAACGAATTGAGCTGACGGAGAAAACGAAAGCAAACGGCGATGGCATTACGATAATCAACAATATTCCACGCCCGGAGGGAAAGAATGGAAAGCAGCGTAAACGCAGTAAATCTAACTGACATCATCGCGCCTGCTTTCTATGCTGTCCATTGGGATATTCTTGACGGCAACCACACTTATTATGACCTGTACGGAGGACGCGGATCCACAAAGTCATCATTTGTAGGTGTTGAAATTCCGCTCGGGATGATGATGGACGCGGAAAAAGGAGAGCATACAAATGCTGTGATATTCCGAAAGGTTGGAAATACCCTGCGAGAATCAGTGTTTGAGCAGATCGCATGGGGAATTGATGCACTTGGTGCGAATGATCTTTGGTCGGCGAGCGTAAGTCCGATGCAATACACTTATAAGCCGACAGGGCAGAAGATTATCTTCCGCGGGCTGGACAAGGCAAAAAAAACGAAATCAATTAAGGCAAGCCGCGGATGGTTCAAATATTTGTGGTTCGAAGAGCTTGACGAATTTGCCGGAATCGAAGAAATCCGAACCGTACAACAGTCCGTGCTGCGTGGTGGCGATAAGTTCGTTGTATTCAAGACGTTCAATCCGCCGATCAGCCGGAACAACTGGGCGAACGTATACGTTGAAGAGCCGAGAGATGACAGTTACAGGCATAAGAGCGACTATACAAGCGTTCCTGTGGACTGGCTTGGACAGCAGTTCATCGACGATGCAGAACATCTTAAAAAGACCAATGAGCGCGCGTATAAGCATGAGTATCTCGGTATTCCGGTTGGACTTGGAACGAATATATTTGAGCTTCTTGAGATCCGAACCATTACGGACGAGGAAATACAGAAATTCCAGTCTATCTACCAGGGACAAGACTGGGGTTGGTATCCGGATCCGAAAGCATTTATTCGGGCGGCTTATATGCCTAATCAAGAAAAAGTGTATCTGCTTGACGAACTGGGCGGATGTAAGATCAGAAATACCGCCATGGCGAAGCAGATCAAAGATAAGAGCTATGATGATTATTCTATATACTGTGGTGTAGACGAAGAGGAAAGCATAGTAGACTTCCGAGATGCAGGACTTCCGGCCAGAAGAGCGCTTGTTACTCCGGGCAGCCGAAAATATACTTTCGAATGGCTCCAGTGCAGAACGCTTGTTATTGATCCGGCACGGACACCACGAGCATACAAAGAAATCATCAATTACGAACATGAAATTGATGCAAACGGAGAAGTGATAGCAGATTATCCAGACGGTGACGATCACTGGATAGATTCTCTCAGGTATGCTACGTCTCCAATATCAATGCGCAGGGGGTATAGTGCATAATGTGCGAGTTTTGCGACGAATTGAAGAATTGGAAAACCTTAGAAAGATTCGATCAGCGTGCACGGTACGTCTATAAATGTAAGCTGATACGCAAGACGATGGTCGAGACAAGAGCGGCTGGGAGCATCGAGGGAACGCCGCATAACGTCAATTACTGCCCGATGTGCGGCAGAAAAGTGACAGAGGGCTAGGAATGGGACTGATAACAACTATTAAGAGGTGGCTAAGCATGTTTTTTCGAAGCGAAGCGGAGCAGGCGTTTGATGTTGATGTGATCGAATCTCCGGTAATGGATACGGTCATAAAAAAGTGCGCTGCGGTTTATTCCGGAGAACCGCCGTGGAAAGATGTAAAAAACGGCATCCGAACAATTAATTTTGCAAAATCGTTAAGCTCCGAAACAGCGCGGCTTGCGACACTAGCAATTAAAATCACAATCGAGGGATCAGCAAGGGCGGAATGGCTGCAGCAACAGACGGATGCAGTGTTTTTCAGCATCCGAAAATGGGTGGAATATGGCTGTGCGTATGGAACGGTAGTCATCAAGCCGAACGGGAAGACACTGGATGTATTCACGCCGGATGAAGTGCTTATAACAGATTATGATAACCAGAATATCACCGGAATGATATTCAAAGATACGTACACACAAGGAAAATGGTACTACACGCGGCTGGAATATCACAGATTTGCAGAAGAAAAGCAGGGCGAGGAAACAGTACGCCCTTACTATATTTCCAACCGGGCGTATCGGTCGAAATCTCCCGATTCAATCGGCGATCCGGTGGCACTGAAAGATACGAAATGGTCTGAGCTTATGGCAGACTCCCCGCCGATTCTGAAAGCGAACGGAGAAAGCCTGGATGGCCCGATGTTTGGCGTATTCGTGACCCCGCAAGCGAACAACGTGGACAAGTCAACACCGCTCGGCCTTCCGATATATGCAGAAGCGCTGGAAGAGCTGAAAGATCTTGATGTAGCGTACTCGCGCATGACTGGAGAAATCCACGACAGTGAACGAATCGTTCTGGCAGATGATCGGTTATTGTCTCCGGCGGGCACTCCGGTCAACAAGATGACCCCGGGAGCCGCTGCAACAACGCACCTGCCGAAGTATGTCCGAAACGTATATGGCGACGGAACGGATACATTCTATCAAGAGATTAACCCGACACTCAACACAGAGGTAAGAGTTAATGGCATCAATGCGCTATTATCTCAGATCGGCTATAAGGCGGGCTTCTCAAACGGCTATTTTGTATTCGACCAGAAAACCGGCATGGTAACGGCAACACAGGTTGAATCCGATGACCGGCGGACGATCCAGTATATCAAAGATGTTCGGGATCAGCTCGAGAAGTGCATGGATGCCGTCTATTACGCGCTGAGCGTCTATGCGGATCTGTACGGCGAGAGTCCGGCAGGGGAATACGAAGTAACGTATGATTTCGGTGATATTACGTACAACCGCGAGGAGGATCGTGCACGCTGGTGGGGTTATGTGAATGCTGGTAAGGTACCGGCGTGGATGTATTTCGTCAAATTCGAGGGATTCTCGAAGGAAGACGCAAAGGCGATGGTCGAAGAAGCCACCCCGAAAGAGGATGAGCTTTTTGATAGTAAATATAAGGAGGAGTGATAACATGGATATGAGTGGAGTAGCAACAGTAGTTTGCATCACAGTAGTCTGCTATCTGGTGGGCATGGTGATGAAAGCAACGGATATTAGCAACAAGTGGATTCCGTGCGCAGTAGGATTTACGGGAGCGGTGCTTGGCGTTGTTGGTATGTACACTATCCCGGACTTTCCGGCACATGACGTGCTTAACGCGGTAGCTGTCGGCATTGTAAGCGGCTTAGCAAGCACCGGAGCAAACCAGATCATTAAACAGGCACAGAAAGAGGAATAAGACATGCTTACCCCGGAGTATCTGCAGCACGCGGCAGAGGGCGCAGAAGCCATCACAGAGGATTTGCACAACAGGATCATGCGGAAGATCGTAAAGGCGATTCTAACCCGCATGGAACGCGGCGAGAATTACATGTTGACGGCGGCGGACAAGTGGAGAATCGAAGCACTGCAGGAAGCTGGCTATTTGCTGGAAGATATACAGAAAGAGATAGCAAAGGCGACCAACCAGCAGCTATCAGAGATCAAATCAGCCTGCATTGACGCTGGAATACAGACGCTCAAATGGGATGACGCAGTATACACGGCGGCTGGGCTGGCACCAACGCCGCTTCTTCTTTCCCCAACACTTATGCGTGTTCTTGAAAGGGATTACAAGGCGACTGCAGGCACATGGCGTAACTTCACCCGGACGACCGCGGAAGAAGCGCAGAGACTCTTCATCAACGAGCTTGACAGCGCCTACCACAGGGTTCTGAGCGGCGGAGAGTCTTACGGCGCTGTGGTGGCTGATCTGATCGAGAAAGTGTCCGAGGAGGGGCTAACAGTCAAGTACCCGACCGGATACCGGCAAAGCCTTGAATCTGCGACCATGACCATTGTACGCACTGGTATAGCGCAGGCAGCGTGTGATGTATCAGAAGCGCGAATGGAAGAAATGGATTGGGATATCATTCTTGTATCTGCTCATGTAGGCGCACGAACGGGAGACGGCGGGCAGAACCCGGGGAATCATCTTTGGTGGCAAGGGCGATTCTATTCCCGAACCGGAAAAAACAAGAAATACCCGAATTTCTACGAGGTGACCGGATACGGCACCGGCGAGGGACTGGGCGGCTGGAATTGCCGTCATAGTTTCGGATCTGGTGACGGAAAGAACAATCCATTCGACGAGAAAAATATCTCTTACGCAGATAATCGTAAGGTGGAAGAAGCACAGAAGCGGCAACGATTGTTGGAACGCAGGATACGAAACAGCAAAAGGCAAATTCAAACATTGCAATTTGCTATAGACAACGCAAGCGACAATGAGACGAAAAGCAAATTGCAAAGTAGAACAGAGCAAAAAGCTAATTTGCTTAGTAAACAAAATAAAGCATATCGCAAGTTTTGCGAAGACAACAACCTGCGCCCTTATGATGAGCGATTGAAAATAGCCCATTGGGACAGAAAACAGGCAGCAAGAGCCGCAGCGGATGCACGGCGATATCAAAAACGCAAAAAGGAAAAAGCAGATGATTGAGACGATTAATCAAATCATGATTCTCTGCGGCTGGATAACTACAGTAGGTGGCGCGATTGTGGTTCTGACCGGAGCATGGAAGAAATTCAAAAAGCCCGAGAGGGATCTGGAAAAGAGGATGCAGACAATAGAGGAGGATATCAAGGATATCAAGTCAAAACTTGAGAAAGATTATACTTCCATCCGAACCCAACGAGACGATATGAATCTGATAATGAGGAGTATGTTCAACCTGATCGAAAATAAGATTACAGGGAACAACATCGAGGGCTTAAAAAAAACGAGGGAAGAACTTGTAAATGCGATGACTGACAAGAAAAATTAAGAGGGCTTATCTTGAAAGTGTATGAATTCACAGTACCGGAGCTGGAATATTTTCGCACGTATTGTAATTTTACGCGTGACGAACGTACACTTTTTGATTATCGGAGTAGGAATATTCCGCTCGAAAAGTGTGCGGAACTAATGAACATTTCTGTTTCTACTGCAAAACGGATCAGCAGAAACGTAAACACCAAAATCATTAAAGTATGTTGATTGATACTTTTTTGAGTATTTCATGGGACTTTGACGAACTGTCAGAGTCCTTTTTTTGCGCCTAAAATAGGGGTAGAAAGAGAACGGAGGAATGAATATGTATCCGTATATTGACCCGCAGGCATTTGCGAATGAACAGGCAATGCTGCAGCAGAGAATTAATCAGTTGGAACAGGCGAGAAACCAGCAGATGAGCATGTATGCCCCGCAGAACCAGCAACAGCCGCAGGCACCGACCAGTAACGTAAACTGGATACAGGTTGCTGGAATTGAGGGAGCAAGAAACCAGATTGTCCAGCCTGGGCATACGGCGTGGATGATGGACAACAACAGCCCTGTATTCTACGTCAAGTCTGTGGATGGCATGGGAAGCGCGACTTTTAAGGTGTTTCAGTTCGCCGAGATCTCGCCAGAAGCCCTAAACCCGGCACAGAACCAGTCGAAAGAAGAAAGACAAGAATACGTTACGCGGCAGGAATTTGACGCTCTGCTGACGCGATTAGGCGAAAAGCCGGAGAATAAGGAGGAATCCGTATGAATCCATTAATGAGCATGATAGGCAATATGGGCGGCGGCAACAACCCGATGGGTGCGATGATGCAGGCTATGCAGATGGTCAATAAGCTCAAACAGGCGGGCAACCCGCAGGCCGCAGTAGAACAGATGGCGCAGACTAACCCGAACGTCAAGAAAGCTATGGATATGTGCAGAGGTAAGAACCCAAAGCAGGTATTCGAGGACATGTGCAGACAGAACGGGATGGATCCGGGGCAGTTCTCCGGGCTGATGAAATAAGATATTAGGGCGGTGCACAGCCTTAATAAATAGAAGGATAAGGAGAAAGAACCATGACAGATGGAACAATGGGACTTAGCGCGGCTGATGTAGCAGCCGTCACAAGAAACAACGACGATGATGGTTGGGGAAATAATTCCTGGATTTGGATTATTTTCTTAGCTTTCTTATTCCCAATGATGATGGGCGGATGGAACCGCGGCGGCGTTGAGACTGGCGTACAGGACAATTTCATTTCAGATGAATTTGTGAAACGTGACATTTTCAATACCAATCAGAACGTTTCCAACACAGCTTGCCAGACGCAGAGAGACGTACTGGAAAACCGGTATACCAATCAGCTCGGCTTACAGCAGGTGCAGGCGGCACAGCAGAATTGTTGCTGTGAAACACAGAAAGAGATTCTGCAGAGCCGATATGATGCGGCACTCATGGCACAGAATATGCAGGCTCAGATGGCACAGTGTTGCTGCGACATCAAGGAGAGCATTCTGGCCGATGGAAACGCAACCAGACAGATGATGCAGGAAAACACCATCCAGGCACTTAGGGATAAGCTGTCAGACCGTGACCGTGATCTGCAGAATGCGTACAATCAGATTTCACAGGTTTCGCAGACCCGTACAATCATTGATGCGGTACGCCCGACACCTACACCGGCTTATCTTACATGTTCCCCGTATTTCGCGTACAACATGACCGGATACGGCGGATGTTGCGGAAATGGCGGTAACGTGCTTTGATGAACACAAGCGAGCTGTCCGCACTCGATCTTCTGAACCTGTTCGGTGTATTCCTGCAGGCGATGAACTATCAGAGCGACCTGTCACAGGCGAGCAATGCAGATATCGCAAAGCACCTGCAGGAACAGGACAGAAAGTACCTTGACCGGATCATCGAAAACCAAAATAAAATAATCAGCATGTTGGAAGATTCCAAATCTACGAAACAGTAGTTGTGCAAAATTGCAGGGGTAGGCGTGGAGCTTGCCCCTGTTTTGTTAAGAGAAGGAGAGAAATTATGTTAAATGTAATTGCAAAAGCAGAACAGACAGTAGCAGCAGGACAGAATGTTGTATTTACCAATACACGCGTAAAATCCCGTCGTTGTGGATGCTCCAGCGGATGGCTGAACCACATCGAGGGAAGCGGAATTTTCACAATCACGAACCGGACGAACCTTCCTATCGCGGTAGAATTACAGTTCAACGGAAACGTAACAGCGGCGGCAGCGGGCGCGACCGTGCTTACGCTGAAATTGAACGGAGAAGCGGTTGGAGGAACAGAGATGGATTATACCGTAGTTACTGCGAACACTTATCAGAACGTGAGCGCAAACACACTGATCCCTGTACCGGCGGGAACGAGCCTTACTGTGTCAGTCGGAAATATTTCTGCAACCGAAGTCCTCGTAAAAGACGCGAACCTCATCATCAAAAAAGTTGCGTAGGGGGTGACGAATCATGATTACTTTCCGAAGCAAAACAGACGTAACAGATGCGGATGCTATCTTTTCGGAAATCAACAGCCGCTTCATTGCGGCTATCATGATGCACGATCAGCTCGCGGATTATTTTGATTTTCTCGGATTGAAAGGATATAAGCGGCTCCATGAGTACCAGCACCTAGCGGAAAGCATCGAACGAAGAAAAATATGCAACTATCGCATCGAAAGACACGGAAAACTGATTAAAAATGCGTTTTCTGGTGAAGTGAAGATGATTCCGGATAGCTGGTATTCCGCAAAAAGTATATCTGTAGGAAAAGGAACTAAGCAGAAAGCTGTAGAAGATGGATTCTCAGCATATCGGGAATGGGAAGAGGAAACAAAAGAGGTGTATCAGATCTATGCCGCCGCGCTACTTGAGAAAGGTAACGTGGAAGATTTCACGCTTGTAACTTCTCTGGTGGACGACGTAAGTAATGAGCTGAAAGAAATCGACAAGATTATTCTGAACCTGATCTCAACCGGCTATGATATGGTCCATATTACCGAATCGCAAAAAGAGTTGCACAAGAAATACAAGAAACGCATGAAGGAAATTGAGGTGGAATGATGGGAAGCGTAAAAGAAATACTGGAAAAGCAGTTGGAGAGAGAAAAAGAATCTGCGATGCAGAAGCTTACGACAGATAACCTTGACGCAATGTTCAAAATCACGACCACGTTATGCAATATGCGAAAAATGGAGTGTGAGAGCATTCCTGCGGCCATGATGGACGCGTCAGAAACGCTGATTAAGAAGTACAGCAATGGAAAATACGATAAGAATATTGACGCGCTGTATGACGAGTACATTGCGGCAAAAATGGCGTACCAGGAACACGGAGACGCGGCGCACAAAGATAAGCTGATGGATTCCGTCGGCCGTCTGATGGTTGAAGTGTTCGATATGCTGCAGGCTATGATTCTCGATGCGGATTTCCGCGACGAAAGACAGGCTATCATGCAGCAGATTCGGAAACTTGCCGACACATAAGACAAGATGGGTACAATGGGGAGGGAAAAATATAGTACGATAAGACCGTGAAAAGAAGTTGGGATTGGCTTGTAAGTCATTTTGATGTTCAATTCACCTCCTTTCGACGTTCTAGGGGATCCTGTTAAGAGCCTGCACAAGGCTCGGAACGTGTCTGAAATATGCCGCGTTTTCCGTTCCTCGAGCCTTTCTGAAAACGCGGCGTGTTTCTTGTTATTGGGAAACAGAAAAGAAGATTGTGTGTTCCTCTCACACTGCCATACATTCAATCTCTCTTGGACTGCTTGATAGGTTCGAATCCTATTTTCCCATTACCCCGGCAGAGGTTGATCTGCCTAAATCCATTACTGCCGACGGGCAGTTAAAAACAACGTTTAGGAGGATAGAAAATGCAGAATTATGAAACGATTCTTACGGAACTTGGAATCGAGATTCCGGAAGATAAAAAATCGGATCTGAAAAAGAAGATGGAGGAAAACTATCGAACAAAATCAGATTACGACAAGGTGGTATCGAAACGCGATGAATATAAAAACTCGCTGGACGATGTGCAGAAAGAGCTTGAGGGATTCAAAGACGTAAACGTTGAAGAATTACAGTCGAAAGTAACAACCCTCACCACACAGCTCAATGAAGAGAAAGCCGGACGGGCAGCAGATGCCAGAAAGGCAGAGGTCGAAAAACAGGTAAATGATTTCTTGACGGCTACAGATGAAAAGGGAGCAAAGAAATACGAGTTTTTGAACAGCATTACGGCTGATTACTACCGCGCGGAGCTTGCGAAAGCTCTGGACGCTGATTCTGCAAAAGGAAAGTCCATCGCGGACATCTTCACGGAGATGATTACCGATAAGGATGGAAAACAGAAAACAGGGATTTTTGTGGATGCCGGAACTGAAAACGCCAAGAACCACGCGGCACGGTTTACTCAGCCTACAACTGGTGGCAAAGGCGGCGAGCTTACAAAAGAAAGTTTCCGCAAAATGAATCTCGATGAGAGAGTTAAGTTAAAAGCAGAAGATCCCGAATTGTATGAAGCACTCTCGAAATAACACCGTTATCATGCGATAACGCTTGACCGCAAAAAGTTACGCGGTAGAAAGGAAACACAATGCCAAGAACTGGTACTTTTGGCGGCTTTTCGTTTGACCCGGAGGTGTTCTCCGACTACATGAGCGAGCAGCCGACCTGGAATGACCGAATCTTAGCGTCTGGAATCCTTGTACAGGATCAGACGATCATGGATCTGATCGGAACCAAAGGAAACGTTGCGACGCTTCCATTTTATGTTCCGATTGACGAGGATGAATCTCACGCGCTCAACAATGATGGTGAAACCGACAACACCCCGACTGAGATCAGTGGAAAGAAACAGACTTGTATGCTGACCCAGCGTATGAAAGCATGGAAAGCCCAGGATTTCACAAAGGAGCTGACCGGCGCTGACCCGATGACGCATGTTGCAAACTCTGTTGCCGGATTCTATCGGCAGGTAAGAACACGCGATCTCATGGCTATTGTTGACGCGGTTCTTTCACTGGACGGTATGAAAGATCATGTTACGGATCTTTCGGCGACGGCATCTTCTGGGGTTACAACCGTAACCGATGCAAACAAAATCAATGATACAACACTGATTTTCGCGCAGCAGAAAGCAGTTGGAGACGCAGACGAGAACATGGGTCTGCTGGTCATTAACTCTTACATCTACGCTCGATACAAGGCTATGGGGCTGGTTGATTACAACAAGTACACCATCACCAATGCTATCGAGCGAGATGTTGAACTTCCAACGATCGGCGGATTCATTCCGGTTGTATCTGACCGTTTCACGGTAGACACATCTACAGACGTTCCGATCTATAAGAGCTATATGATCGGATCTGGAACGGTGCTCACCTGCGATAAGACCAACTACGAGGACCCGTACTATGCAGACTACGATCCGGAAACCAAAGCCGGTATTCGTAAGTTATACACAAAACAGGGCTACGTGTTGCATCCGAACGGATTCTCAATTAACGCAAATAGAATCGCAAAAGAATCCCCGACCAATGCAGAACTCGGAGCAAAAGCGAACTGGTCACTTGCGTTCAATCACAAAAATATCCGTATGGGACTGATTAAGTCCAACGGTTGACGGAGGTATCTGGCATGGCATATGCAGACTATGAATTTTACACAACTTCATATTTCGGCGATACCGTGCCAGAATCCGACTTCCCGCGGTATGCCGAGCGGGCAAGCGATCGAATCGACATTCTGACGTTCGACCGGCTTGCCGACGGGCTGCCGGAAAACGAGCGGGCACAGAAGAAGATCAAGAAAGCGGTATGCGCTCTGGCGGATGCGCTCTTTCAGATCGACACCGTGAAAAATGCCGCAATGGAAACAGTAGGAACCGTAAAGAGAGAAGACGGAACAGTCATCAATAAGGCCGTTTCTTCGGTTTCTTCCGGCAGTGAAAGTATTTCCTACGTGACCGGAACCAGCGGCACAAATTCCAGCGTCTACGGACAGGCGGCGATGGATAAAAAGGTCGAAAATGTACTCGTGACACAGACTATTCTCGAAAATCTACAGGGAGTTATGACGGATGACGGCGTCCCGCTCCTGTATGCAGGCGTTAGGTTATGATATGGGCGGAAGAGGTAGCAACAGCGGACTGATGAAAACTGTAAATGGTAAGACAGTAAAACGTTTCAACCTCTCCCCTAAAGGCTGGAAACCCGTAGAAAATGCTCTTACGAATCCTAAAGGCTATACGTGGTATTCAAATGGAAAATCACGTTTTAGCGGTCAATATGAGACTGCGCTTGTAAAGAATAAGAAGTAGGTGAACCCATGTATGACGAAACCATAACTCTTTTCAATCGGTACGAAGATCAGACCGGGAATGTATTCTGGTATCCGACCGTGCTGCAGCATGTTGATCTTATCACAGATAAGGTCGCAAACATCGTCCGAACGGGCATTGACAGTGCTGATACGGCCAGCCTACATGTGGAATACACGCCAGATAACGGCACAATTATTGTACAGGGAAAGAAATGGTTATCGCCGAAAGCCTGGAAAGCTCAGACGAATGAAGAACTTCCAGGAACACTCACTTTTGCGAACGAAGACTTTTTCGTGCTTGGCGATCATTGCGTCACGAAAGAGCAGGCGTATCTTATCGACCACAACGGAGCATACGTGCAGGATCACGAAAAAATGCCGATTGCCACAATCGTTGAACGTCAGATGTACGGCGTGGTGAAAGACGCGGAATACACAAGCAGAGTAGACCGCGGATTCTACGACTACATGAACAAGAAGTATGATAACGTGTTTTCTATCAGTAATGTAGGTGGTCCGTACAGGCTTATTCCCCATTTTGAGATAGGGGGAAAATAATGAGTAATACAAAGCATTTTCCCAGTTTTTCGGTGGTTAATGGACACGTTAAAGTGCAAGTAGACCTTACGAGATTCGATAAGCAATTCCAGGAAGCCCAGTTCTGGCTTGACGGGCAGGTTATGAACGATATGATTCCATACATGCCGTTTCGTGACGGAATCATGGTAGATGCAACCAGAGTGCGCAGCGCATCCATGCAAGGTACTGGAAAGGTGTGTGCAGGCGCTCCGCCGTATGGTCGCTTTCTGTACGAAGGAAAGCTGATGGTTGATCCGGAGACGCGCTCAGCGTGGGCGAGACCCGGAGCGAAAAAGGTAGTTACTGACACGCCGCTGAAATTTGATAAAACGGCGCATCCGTCCGCAACAGATCACTGGTTTGACGCGGCAAAGGCGGCGCACGGTAAGCAATGGGTGAAAGGAGTGAAGAAACATGCCGGAGGAGGTTAAAAAACCTGTTACATACGATGTGGACGGATACGACATCGTAACAAAAGCACTGGAAACCGTTCTGAACACTTTCCCCGGACTGCAGCCGACCGAAAAGATCAAGTTTTCGTCACTCAAAGAGGATGACGGGATTGCATTCTATCCGGTGAGTGGAGCTGTGGTTGCTTCTGAAAAGAAATACATCACAGGAATTGTGGATCAGCTTTGCAACTATCCGTTTTACATCGTGTATCGCTCAGCACCTACAACGCCTGGAATTAAGACAGAAATCAAAGAATTTCTTGACACTCTCGGAAAATGGCTGGAAAAACAGCCTGTGCAGGTGGACGGTACTATCTACCACCTTGACGAATATCCGACTCTTACAGAGGGAAGAGTTATCGAATCTATAACCCGTCTGACCCCGTCGTATCTTGATACAGTGTCAGAGAATAAGGTGGAAGATTGGGTTATCAGTATGTCCTTAAAATATCGAAAAAAATTCAAAAAATAATCATACCGGCACCGATTCGGCAGCCGCTGACCGCGAAAAGTTACGCGGTAGAAAGGAAAAAACATGTCAAAACTTGAACGTGAAGCAATGGCCACTTACCTTGATTCGACATTCAAAAGAGTTGTGGCATCCGCAAGCTGGGTGCTGGTAGGTGACGACATCGAGGATATGTCCGTAGAGCTTAACCCGGACACCGAAACAACTAAAAATATTCTCGGACAGACCAAAACGAGAGATAACGGATATGAGCCGTCTATGGATGCTGACCCGTTCTATGCTGATCCGGACAACAAACTGTATCCGGTACTGCGGGATATCGCTCTCGAGCGTAAAAAAGGCGATGCATGTAAAACACTTATGCTGGAGGTCATCGTGGAGGACACATCGGCGACGAATCATCTTGCGTACGTGCGCGAGGTCATCGTAAAACCGCAGTCTTACGGCGGCGATACTGCAGGTCTCAATATCCCGTTCACTGTCTCTGAGGATGGCAAATTCACAAAAGGATACGTAAGCGCAGCTTCTCTGAAAACCGGAACTCCGGAATTTAGTGAGGGCGCAGTGCCAGCTTCCAGTAAAAGCACATCTCTGGCGTAAGAGTACACACAAATAGAAAGGAGCTTTCCAATGAGTAATAAACTGGTAAAACCGCAGAGTAACGACATCATTATTGATGACGGCTTAAAAACTTATTACATCAAGAATAAGCAAGGCCATGTATACGGCAAGTTTGATTTTCGGCCGTCCGACACCAATCTTATCTCACGATATGATGAGGTAGTGGAGCATCTGAACAGCTTTTCAGTTCCAGAGAACGAATCGGCGGATATCAAAAAAGTTGAAAACATGGTTGCTGATGAGCTTTCCTATCTGATCGGATCGGATTCGAAAGAATCATTTTTCAGCATCTTAGGCCCGTTCTCTCCACTTGCTTCTGGAAAGCTGTTTTTCGAAGAAGTTGTTGACGCTATCGGCCGCGTGATCGAGACAGAGACCGAACACCGAGCGAAAAAGGTTCGAACACGTATGAATAAATACGTTGCTAAATATCGTAAATAATGGACGCGTGGAGCCTTCCGACATCGCTCAACGTTGCTGGTAAAGAATATCCAATACGCTCAGATTACCGAGTGGTATTGGATATTTTGCAATGCATGAACGATCCAGAAATTTTCGAGCCAGATATGACCGAGGACGAAAAAAAGGCGGAACAGGTCATAAGCATGTTAGCCATCCTATATATTGATTTTGACGATATGAAACCCGCCGAATGGGAAGAAGCTGCGGAAAAAGCATGTGAATTTATTGACTGCGGGTTTTCGGAGGATACAAAGCGGAAAAGGCCAAAATTAATGGACTGGATACAGGATGCAACCATTATTATTCCGTCTATCAATAAGGTTGCCGGAAAAGATGTGCGCGGTCAGAAGTATCTGCACTGGTGGACTTTTTTTGCATTCTACATGGAGATCGGGGAAGGCACGTTTTCGACCGTGGTAAGTATCCGAGATAAAAAAGCCAAAGGAAAAAAACTGGACAAGTGGGAACAGGAATATTACAGAGATAACAAGGCTATCATCGATCTTAAATCGGCAAGCAGCCAGAGAAGCGAAGAAGAAAAAGCAGCTCTTAGAGAACTTTTCGGAATATCAAAATAACTGCCGGAGCATACGGAGCACCGGCACAAACCGTTAAAAGTTACACGGTAGGAAGGAAAAACGCATGGCTGGACAGGCTGACGGCTATATCATCATTGATACGGAGATTGACACCAACGGCGCAAAAGCTGGCAGTAAGGAGCTGGAAGCGAATGTGCGGCAGTGTATCTCGTCTATTAATGGTCTTGGAGACAAGGCCAAAGCATCACTTAATAAGCAAGCAAATGCATTTTCAAAGCTGAACGATCAATACAGAGAGCAAGAAAAAAAAGTCGAACAGCTCAAAGAAAAGGTTTCTGAACTCGGAAAGCAGCAGATACCGACCGACGAATACAAAGAGATCCAGACGCAGATAGAGTCTGCTAAGACGCAGATGGACAAACTCATCTATGCGCAGGAAAAATTTGTGGCACTTGGCGGAAGCGAGGACAGTAAAAAGTATAAGAGCTATCAATACGAAATTGATCAGCTCGCGAAAACAATTGAATACGCAAAAGGCGAGTTGCAAGATCTTGAGAAAACAGGAAAAGATTTTGCGTCTGCGTTCGGGTCAGAAATTCCAACTCAGAAGTACGCACAACTCGAATCAGAATTTGCGAAACTGGAACAGGAAATTTCGAGTGTAAAAGGAAAACGGGATGAACTTCTGTCATCAAACGGTGACGGAAGTAAGACATCAGAAATTCAAGATCTTACGATTGACCTTGAATTTCTGAAAGATGAGTACGATGCAGTCGCAAGAAAAATGCGTGAAATGGAAAAATCCGGTACTGCAACGATTAAGAGTGAACCTACAAAAGAAGCAGCGGCAGTAACGGAAAAATTGGCCCAGGAAGAAGAAAAACTTGCCAGTATCAATGACCGGTTAAAAACGTCTTATGACGGCGTAAAAGACAGCATTGACAGCTATTCAAATTCGGCGAATAATTCAGCGACTAAAAACGCAGCAGACAACGCGTCAAAATTGGAAAAATCCAATGAAAAGGTTGCTGACAGCGGAAAGAGGGCCGCAAATTCACTGAAAGAAACCGGAAGTGCGGCTGGAAATGCCAAAAACGGAATTATGACGTTGTTAAAATACGGTCTCGGCATCCGCTCATTATTCGTGCTTTTCAATAAGCTGAGAAGCGCGGTTGTGGCTGGAATGTCAAATTTGGCGCAGGAATCCGGCTCAACCAACTCGGCTATCTCTATGTTGTGGGGCAGCCTGGAACGGCTCAAAAACAGTCTTGCGACAGCATTTGCGCCGATTCTTACGGCGATTGCACCTATTCTGTCCAAATTTATCGACATGCTTAGCACCGCGGCAACATACGTGAGTATGTTTTTTTCGATGCTTTCCGGGCAGAAAACATACACCCGAGCATTAGCCGTCCAGAAGGACTACGCGGCATCTCTAAGCGATACGGCATCGAGTGCGGAAGATGTAGCGGACGCAACCAACGACGCGGCAGATGCGGCAGATGCGGCCGCAGAAGCAACGGAAAAATACCTTTCCCCTCTCGATGATCTGAACAAGATGGATTCGAAAAGCGACAGCGGTTCCGGCAGCGGCGGTGGCGGAAAATCCCCGGGAGCTGGCGGCGGTGGAGGAGGGACAGGCAGTGCGCCGATGTTCACGGAAGAGCAGATCCCTAACGCTTTTCTGGATAATCTGCAGAAAGTTTTTGATTTACTGAAAAAGATTAAAGACCTGTTTATGTCCGGCTTCTGGGATGGCCTTGGAGATTACAAACCGCAGCTTGCAGAGCTGAAAAAGGATCTGGCATCCATCAAAAAGAATCTTGTGGAGATCTTCACAGATCCGGAAGTAGTAGGAGCCGCGAAACGCTTTGCAGAATCTGTAATCTATAATCTAGGGGTCGTTGCCGGATCAATAGCAAGCGTCGGTCTTACACTGGCTGTCAATCTTGTAGGCGGTTTTGAAAGCTATCTAAACAGAAATAAAGATAGAATCAAGAAATTTTTGGTTGACGTTTTCAACGTCGGAACAGAAATTGCAGATGAATTCGGACTTATCGCAAAAACGATAGCCGAAGTATTTGCAAAAACGTTTGGCACACAAACAGCGCAGGATTTGACAGGAAATCTTATCGGAATTTTTGCATCTTTAGGCGGCTTGGCTGTAGAAATTTTTGCACGATATGAGCGCGATAAAATGTATCTTGCCTGGCAGCCATGGATCGATAACAAAGATAAATTAGTCGAAGCGATTAACGAAACAATCGCACCTATCCAGCATCTCGCGCAGGTTATCGAGGACTTTTTAAACGATACATCCGATAAAATCATTGCATTTTATGATGAGAGCGTTAAGCCATTTATTGATGACATCGAATCAGGCTGTGCGTCTATTTTGGAAACATTGCTTGATCTTTATAACAGTTATGTAGCACCTATCATCGATGAATGGGGAACGCGGCTCGAAGATTTGATTAATGGACCTCTTACAGATTTTGTCGATAAATTCCTTGATGTGTGCGCAAAAATCATTGATGCGCTACAGCAAATTTGGAATAACGTTCTTGTTCCCCTTATTAATTGGATTCTTGAAAACGTAATTCCATTGTTGGCGCCTGTTGTACAATGGCTAGGCGACGCGGCTATTGATTTATTGGGCGCTGCGGTAAAAATGGCGAACGGAATTCTGGATATGCTCGGTGGGTTGATCGATTTCCTCGTTGGCGTGTTTACGGGCGACTGGAAAAAGGCTTTTTCTGGCGCAGAACAAATAGCACAGGGATTTGCGGATACCTGCGGCGCTGTAATTGAATGGATTGGCGATTATATTTTAACTCCGTTTATGTCGCTGGTAAAAAAATTATTCTCGGTTGACTGGGTAAAATATTTTGGAGTAGCTGGTATTGCTCCTCAGGTGCTTTGCGATTTAATCAAAGCGATTTTCGGAACGATGAAAAACGTATTTATTGGAATTATGAATTTTATTAAATACGCCTTTACTGGTGATTGGCGAAACGCTTGGCAGAGCGTGAAAAATATTTTTTTCAGCATCATGAGCGGACTTGGTGATGTTCTGCGAGCTCCGATTAACGGAATTATTGATATGATTAACCAGGCAATCAACGGAATCAACACGTTGATTCGTGGGGCAAATAAAATTCCTGGCGTAAATATTTCTACAATCGGAAAAATTCCGCATCTGGCATCCGGCGCAGTTATTCCGCCGAACCAAGAATTCCTTGCTGTCCTTGGTGATCAGCGGAGCGGGAACAACATCGAAGCCCCAGAAAGCCTTATTAGGAAGATTGTGCGGGAAGAATCCGGCGGCGGTGGAAAAACATACAGATTTGTAGCACAGCTTGACCGGAAGACTATTTTTGACGAAACAATTTCCGAAGGGAAATTGCGGCAGCTTCAGACAGGCCAAAACCAATTTGAATTTTAAGGAGGGCGAAAGATGGCACAAAAGCATTTGAAATTCGGAGACTATACAGCCCCTGAAGTGGACGATGATGGATACACTTTAGCGTATGCTACTACGTCCTCGGATGATTCTGGGCGAATAATGACCGGAAAAATGATGAACACGACTCTTTTTACCGTGGAAGCTTATACGCTCAAATGGACGGATATATCTGCCACAGATGTCGCACAGATTCTACAGCGGATTAAAGGCCGCCAGCAATACGAATTTTATCATTTCAACGTTTATTCCGGCGAATGGGAAACAACCACGTTTTACACGGCGAACATTGATGTTGGATTCTATTCGCTGGTTGAAGGAGAGGAAAAATGCTCAGAATTGAGTTTTCAAGCTACGGGGGTTAATCCAGTATGAAAAACGTTAGTTCAAAATTCATAGAAGGTATCAAATCCGGTATACCAATTTATCCGGCGGCAAAAGTTACCTTGGCAAACGGCGAAATACTGGAATTTACGGCCAAAAAGAATTTCCGTGTGACCGGGAATTCTATCACGCAGACGGCGGGAAACAATTCTTTCCCGCTTGGTGCTGCGATCTCGAAAACGATTAAATTGACGGTTGACAACAGCGATGAAACACTTGATTCAAAAGATTTTCTTGCCGCGATAATCGAGCTTAAAAGCCAAATGCACTACGCTGATGGGACGACAGAAGAACTAAAAGAAGGTACTTTTATCGTTACGGATCCGGTAACACCAGCAACTACACTAGAGATAACAGCTGCAGACGATATATCTAAAACGGCTATCACTTATAAGCCTGCTATACAGTATCCGGCAACCCTGCGCAGAATATACCAAGACGTTTGCAGACAGTGCAATTTGACCATCGGAACGGCAACTTTTAAAAACGACACGTTCACGGTCGAGACAGCACCAGACGGCTGTACATGCCGAGATTTGCTAGGTTATATTGCTATGATTGCTGGCGGGAACGCTATGTGCGATGAAAACGAGCGCGTAGTTATTAAAAGTTACGACTTGAGCAGTGTAAAAAAAGAAGATGGAAGTTATAACACCGATGCATTTCAAGTCCTTGAAAATTTTAAGGAATCCCCTACCGTTTCTACTGATCCTATACGCGTGACCGGAGTAAAGACAACAATAGAAGGCGAAGAAGGAAAAGAATCAGAACTTATTGTTGGAACAACAGAATACTGTTTTTCTGTTTCGAATCCTCTGCTAGACGGAAAGGAAAAAGATGGATTGCAGCTTATTTCCACTAGCGCGGTTGGACTTGAAATGTATGCGTTTAGTGGTGACCATATCGCATACCCAATTGCGGAAGTCATGGACACATGTTTTGTAAAAACGTTAAAAGGGTCTATTTATCCGACTGTGATTACATCGGTAGAATACAACTATCTAGGAGCCACAAAGCTGCAATGCGATCTTGACACACCAGAACGAACGGCTACATCATATGGCGGAAAAGCTGCTGAGATATATCAAAAATTCCGACGTGTTGTGAAGCGGCATTATACAGAATTTGAAAAGCAAATGAGTGACCTTTCTGAACGTATTGAAAATTCTTCTGGCGTTTTTATGACGCAGGAAACGCAGCCGGATGGAAGCGTTATTTATTATTTGCACAATCGCGAAAAGTTGGAAGAATCAACAATAGTCTGGAAAATGACCGCGGAAGCAGTTGCTGTCTCTACGGACGGAGGAAAAACGTGGAACGCTGGTCTTACTGTTGATGGTGATCTGATTTCGAAAATCATGACAACAATCGGCATTAATTTTGATTGGGGTGTCGGTGGCACTCTCGTTATACAGGATGCAAACGGGAAGGAAACAGCTTACATGGACGCCACGACCGGAGTCGTGCGCTTTAACGTGGATTCTTTGACGATACAGGGTCAGACTGTAGAGAGTATAGCAAGCGGAGCCGCTGAAAAGGTTGCTGAGTTAGCCAAAAATATGACCTTACAGTTAACGAACGAATACCAGGCTATTAGTGTTGATTCTTCCGGCAACTATTCCACGTTTCCAACGGTTACTACTTCCCCGATTGTTATGTACGGGACGGAGGACATAACAAAAAAATGTTCTTATAGTTTCACATGTTCTGCTGGTGTAACAGGTGTGTGGGATGTTTCCACACTCACGTACACTGTTAAGACGTTGACCAAAAACGAGGGATGGGTGGATGTAAGGGCTTCTTATTTGGGGACGCTTGCAGTTACCCGCAGGTTTTCCCTTGCTAAAGTATATGCCGGGGCAGACGGTGCAGATGGGAAACCAGGCACAGATGGAAAACCGGGGCGAACTTATTACATTGAACCGTCCGCGCTTGTGGTCAAGCAGGGAAATGATTGCAGCCTTTCGCCTAACGTTCTTACGTTTCACTCTTATTATAGGGACGGTACAGACGTTGCAAGATATGATTACGCTGGACGCTTCAAGGTCGAAGAATCATACGACGGCGGGCAGACATGGAAAACCATGTATACATCTACAGCGAACGAAAGCGGCATCGAGTATAGCCTTTATACGAATATTGTTACAGCCGCAGGAAAGGCTATTGTAACAGCAGGCAAAAAGGCTATCAGTGTACCACGTAAAATGTCAATGATACGATGCTCTTTTTACGCTGCGAGTGACACGACACACGCGCTTGATGTGCAGACGCTAACAGTAGTTAAGGATGCATCCGCGCTTGGATTTGATGAGCTTTTCAACATCCTAACCAATAACGGAGAAATCAAAGGCATTTATCAAAAAGGTGGGCAATTATATATTTCTTTTACCTATGCGCAAGGAGGTGTTCTTACCCTTGGCGGAAAGAATGATGGCCATGGACAACTCATAGTTCTCGATGAAAACGGAACCCAAATAGGTGCGTGGACAAAAAACGGGTTAATTCTTGACAGCGTAAAACGTTTTACGCTCGGCGATTTTCTCAGCTATGACGACAATCGGGACTCTGTAAAACTTACAATGGGCGGATGGCAGGTTAAAAGAACAACAGTCGAAGGAGAACCAGCTGAATACTGGGAGACGTCAGAAACGCAGGAAAACGGTATAGGTGCTTATGGCCCGTGGGTTGTCTGGGGCGGTTGGAATGGAAAAGGCCCATTTAACAAAGCCAATTATAATTTCGTGGTTACCGAAGACGGAAGCTGTAAAGCTATGTCGTGGGTAACTGGATCCAGGAGCGAGTGGAAAGAAGAAATATGCTCTTACGAGGACGGTGCCCTTGAAAAGGTAGAAAACAGCAAAGTATACAGATACAAACTTAAAAACAGGCGGAGAGAGAACGAAGAACACATAGGATTTGTTATTGGTTCTGAATATCCTCTTTCTGATGACCTTCTGGACTATGAAAAAGACAATATAGACATGTATAGCGCGCTTGGAGTTGCGTATAAGGCAATACAAGAACTGAGCGCGAAAGTAAAAACACTCGAAAAGCTCATAGAATCAAAACAGGGAGAATAACATGGCTGACAACATTTTAATTAGTGGATTGACTGAAAAAACACAGACCGGGTCAGATGACTATTTTATCATCGGAAGCTCTGATGCTAAGAAAATTTCTTCCGCCAATTTGAAAAAGGAATTTGAAAGTAGTCTTTACGCTGGAGCTGTAGGTGCTTCTTTAAAGAACAGCACTGTTAAAACTACGGGAGAGCGCTTAATTGGAACCTATAACGGAGCAAATGTATATGAGCAAATCATCGAAACGAAAATGACTAGCTTTGTTAGTGGAACATCGTTTGCAACGATAGAAATTTCTATGTCTACCACGCCTGGTAAAGTGCTGAGCGTAGAAAATACGATTTATGGAGACAATAGCACGTATTCTCTACCTTATTTTTCGTGGGAAGGTGCTGTGAATACGTTTTTCTGGAACGTTGCAGGAACAAAATTAAAGTTCCGAAATAAGGCAGCGTGGGGGGCTAATTATACTCTTGTCACTACGGTTAGATATCTTAGATAACAAGACCACTGAGTAAAACGACACAGGAAGTATAATAGTTATATGAAAACAGTATCTTATAGGGAGAGAAAAAATGCCACAGTTTAATGAATACACAGATAAAACGGAACTGTCTGATTCTGACATTTCCGTTTTATACGACGCGTCCAGCAGGACGACAAAAAGGTTTTCTTTTTTGAACATAAGCCGTTATGTGCTTGCGAAGCTTTCCACTCGGTTGTTTACAAATCTTTCCACAGAAGATAAAACAATCCCGGGTGCTATCAACGAGGTCAACACTAAGGCGGCGAAGATTGATGATTTTGAAAACGTAATCGCCGAAAAAGCGAACAAGGAAGATATTCCGACGACGCTTTCTGAGCTAGCAAGTGACAGTGAACACAATACGGTTACGGCTGCGGAAAAAGAAATCTGGAATAAAAAAAGTGATTTCAGTGGAAGTTACAATGATTTGACAGATAAACCGGAAATCCACGGTGTTACGGTTGACGAAACACTTGATGAAACATCAGAAAATCCCGTGCAGAATAAAGCTGTATACGCTGAATTCCAGAAAAAGGCCGGGAAAAATGACATTCCTAAATCGCTGTCAGCGTTGGCCGCTGATGAAAACCATAGAACTGTTACAGACACTGAAAAAGAAAATTGGAATGCAAAAAGCGATTTTTCCGGCGACTACAGCGAACTTTCCAACAAACCAAAAATTCCAGAAAAATTAGCGGATCTTGCGGAAGATGAAACACATCGTACCGTTACCGACAGCGAAAAAGGTGCGTGGGACGCAAAAAGTAATTTTTCTGGTAACTATTCGGATCTGTCCGGCGTTCCAGCGATCCCGGAAAAACTTCCGAACCCAAACAAGCTGACATTTTCCGGCGCTGTTACTGCTGAGTATGACGGCTCTGGCGCGGTAACGGTGGAAATTCCAGAGGAAAACGACTACAGAGTTGCCAGAATCGAAAAAGGAACGACGGACAGCACAGTGGAACTTGAACCGAATAAGCTTTATATTTTTCCAGAAATGGGGAGCTTAACTTATACGCTTGCGGTGCCGAACGACTCGGCGGTTGCGAACGAATATCATTTTGTTTTCAAAAGCGGCGCAACAGCAACAAGAGTTGTACACCCGGCAGGGGTCAATATCGGGAGCTTTAGCGTTGAGTCAAATAAAATCTATGAGGTGTCGATCCTTGAGGGCTTGCTGACGAGCCAGAGTTGGGCGGTGAGCTGATGGAACGAAGAAGAACATTAGGAAGTGAGGCAGAAAGCTCAATGAATGAAGAATATGAACTTGTCGGCACTGCAAGTATAACGGAAGAAACGGCTACTGTAAACATACAGTTGAGTAAACCTTGTACAGAGTTATATTTGTTTTGCGAGAAATTAAAAGCAACAAATAATACGCAATTAATTATTGGTATAGGTAATAACAATATTATGTCGGGTATAAATAATGAATTATCAGCAAATGTACAAAATACCATTCAGCATATAAGAAAGATAGGAAAGACGTGGATGAGGACGGGAAATAATCATGCGTCCTATCCGTTATCTACTGCCACGTCAACAATGTATACTGCAAAATTAAATGCAAAGAATCCAATACCAGAACAAATTTCTGCGATCACATTACAAGCAAATACGGGCATTGATAAAATCACATCTGGCACAATAGAAGTTTACGGGAGGTAAGTTGACATGAAACACAAATTAAACCACAATCTGGTCGGTCGGTCGGTCGGTCGGTCGGTCGGTGATCTAACTGACTCGCTCCTGCCGAGCAAGGCGGTGAGGGTATGAGCCGCCGGAGAATGATGATGCAAGCGCAGGAGGTAGAAAATATGAATTGGAAAGAAGTAAAAACAGTAGTTGCGCAGAATGATGGCGATACATTATATGTAGACGGATTTGAAGCGGAAAGAATTAGAGTGACAGCGATGCTTGCGACCGTAACAGATAATAGAGGACTCCGCTTTAATATTTCGGAAAATGCATATGAAAATTCTTTTAACATAGGAACATCTACGTCGACTGAATTTAGACCGCTTTTATGCGAAATTGGAGTTGTTGGAAATTATGCGATAAGCACAGCCTTTTGCCCTCCCCGAGTTTCTGCTGCTGTTAACGTACAAAACGCAGTAGCGGGAGGAATGGCATTACCAAACGGAGAAACACTTATAAAGCGATTCAGAATTGGCTCATCGAACGACAAATTGAAAGCGGGGTCTTGGTTGAAAATAGAAAAATGGGAATAGGAGTTGATACAGATATGAATGATGCTAAAATCCTGACAGCACAGCACAGCACAGCACAGCACAGCACAGC
>OIZT01000180.1_pt1 | contig 45161 bp, 55 predicted proteins | sample 1588611 | NCBI WGS metagenome assembly OIZT01 (sample SAMN03283278) | human gut metagenome | biome: human-associated habitat; material: feces | host: Homo sapiens | place: Peru | collected 2012
TAGACTTATCGCATTTTATATATATAAAAAGTCTCACATCAATTGTAACTCTACAGTCTAATCTCTGACGATAGACACTTTTTTATTGTAAAAAAAGAAATTATATATTAAAATTAAATAGTAAGGTTGGTGTATGATAATGGAAAAAAATACCGCACAAAAGCAAACTAAATTAACTGAATATGGTAAAGGTTCAGCGGGAATAATATTTCTTCTTTTAGTCATTTCTGGATTTTGTTTTTATACATATTATGAGTACACTCTTCATCAAAATGAAATAGCTAGATTAAAAGATGAATGTACACCAATTTCTACTACTAGTGGTGAGAAAAAACTTGATTTAAATTCAACTATTGTCCAAGACTTATATAGTAAAGTAGTAACTAATATTAAAGAAGATACTGCAAATCCAACTTTTAACGATTCCATAAAAATGTACCTAGCTTATAGACAACTTTCTCATGACAAAATATATAATTCTAACTGTAATCAGTTTAATGATACAGCTATGCCACTATTTACTTGTCTAGACACCGAAGAAATAACTCCAACAGCATTTAAAGAAGAAAGTTTAAAAATTGAATACAAAAAATTATTTGGAGAACAAGCTAATTTTCAAAATGCCAATATCCAACTTGGTAGAACTTGTCTAGGAGGATACCAATACATTGCTAGTCGAGGAGAATACGTCTCAGGTTACTGTGCCCAAGCTCCAACTACAAGTTACTATGTTGAAAAAGAACTTGAAAAAGCCATCTCTAAAGAATCAACAATCTATTTATACGAAAAAGTAAAATATCTAGGTAGTGAAGGTCAAAAACTACCAGAAGAGTTACTATCAGGAACATATAAATATACATTTAAACTAGATACAAATTATAATTATGTATTACTAAGTAAAGAATTAGAACAATAGAAATAAGGTGAAAATCATGGAAATAAAAAAAGTAATAACAGGAGTATTAGATGAGAATTGTTATGTATTAATTAAAAATAATACTGCAATCATTATAGATCCAGGAGATGACTATTTAGACATTAAAGAAGCAATTGGTGAAAATAAAGTTTTAGCAGTCTTAATAACTCATTCTCATTTTGATCACATCGGAGCTTTAAGAAACTTCTTAACAAAACGCTCTATAAAAATATTCAAAAAAAGTAGTCTAGAAGAAAAAGAATATACTATTGGAGATTTTAAATTTAAATGTATTTATACTCCAGGTCATTCTAAAGACTCTGTAAGTTTCTTCTTTGAAGAAAATAATTGTATGTTTGTAGGAGACTTTATCTTTAAAGAATCAATTGGTAGAACAGACTTACCTGGTGGAGACAATAACGATATGAAAGAAAGTCTTAATAAACTACTAACATTTAACGAAAGTATAACTCTATATCCAGGACATGATGATGAGACTACTCTAAAATATGAAAAAGAACACAATCCATACTTAAAATAGAAAGATATTCTTTCTTTTTTTCTTATCTTATGTTATTATACTAAGTCAAGAAAAGGGAAGGGATAATATGAAAGTATGGACAAAAGTACGTCTAAAAGACCAAAATAAAAAAATAGAATTAGTAAGTAGATCACTAACCAATTATTTATATGCTTACGGTCCAGCAGCCGAAGTAAAAGAAAAATACAATATATCTGAAAATGACTATGCAAAAATGAGTCAATATACAGCTAATCGTATTTCTGGAATCTTACTACTATATCTAGCAAAAGACTATAAAAGAATAAATGATATTGCTAATAAATATAATTTAAATAATGAAGTAATAAAAAATATTTATCCCGAAATAGAAGGATATATATCAAAATAAAAAGTCATCAACCGATGACTTTATTTTTTATAGGTAAAATAAAACACTAAGAAAACCAATTAACATAGCTAAAACTAAAATAATTGATACAACTTTAACAACTTTTTTATTCATAGTATCCACCTCACTATTAATTATAAATTATTTGTCATAAAAAGTAAAACATATTTTCACATACAACACTCTAATAACTAATATATTTAACTGAGGATGATAATAATGAAAGAACTACTAAAAAAACTAAAAACTAAAAAAGTATTTATCATAATTTTCATAGTAACACTTCTAGCATTCATAATAGGAATACTCTTAGTAAGTATTGAATCAAAAGATAATAAAGAATTAATAACAACAAGTCTAACTACCTTCTTTAATAATATCAAAGAAAACAAATTAAATACTCAAACACTACTCTATAAAAGTATAACTAATAACTTAATAATTAATATTATAGTCTGGTTACTAGGTATATCTATAATTGGACTACCTATAGTTCTAATTATCTTAGGTTTTAAAAGTCTTACCATAGGCTTTACTATTTCAAGTATTCTCTATACTTATAAATTAAATGGTCTTATCAAAGTAATAATATACATAATTCCTAATATAATAAACTTATTTGTCTTATTTGTCTTAACATATTATTCTATAAATTTTTCTTTAATGTTATTTAACTATCTATTTAGAAAAAAAGAATATAATAAAAAATTAATTGTAAATAGATACTTAAAATTACTAATATTATCACTACTAATATCTATTCTAACCTCTGTAATAGAAACTTTTATTTTGCCTAAGCTATTTTATTTAACATAATCTTTTAAAAATACTAAAAATACTGTATAATTTTAACTGGTGAAGTACTATGGAAAATAAAAAAAGAGTTGTTGTTGCGATGAGTGGAGGAGTAGACTCATCTACTGCTGCATACTTATTAAAAGAAGAAGGATATGACGTTGTGGGTGCAACTATGCAACTTTTAGATGATGAAAAGACTCTTCAAGCTATAAAAGATGCTAAAGAAGTTGCTAAAACTATTGGTATTAAGCACTATGTATTTGACCTTAGAAAAGAGTTTAAAGAAATAGTAATAGCAAACTTTATAGACTCTTATAAAAAAGGTTTAACCCCAAATCCATGTGTATTATGTAATAAAATATTTAAATTTGGTATCTTCTATAAAAAAGCCAAAGAAGAATTAAAAGCAGATTACATATCAACTGGTCACTATGCAAATATTGAAAACTCTAAATTAAAGGCTTGTAACACTCTAAATAAAGATCAATCATACTTCTTATATGGAATAGATAAAAACGTCTTAGATAAAGTAATATTTCCCTTAAAAGACTATCATGATAAAACAGAAGTAAGAAACATTGCTGCCTTAGCTGGACTAGATGTTAGTAATAAAAAAGATAGTCAAGAAATATGTTTTATTCCAAATGATGACTATGCTAAGTATTTAGAAAATAATTTAAAAAACAAACCATTACCTGGAAATATCTATTTAGAAGATAATACTTTAATTGGTAAACATCATGGTCTAATATATTATACAATTGGTCAAAGAAAAGGTCTTAACATAAGTTACAAAGAACCATTATATGTATTGAAAATAGATATAGAAAACAATTCATTAATTGTAGGACCTAATAAAAGCCTATTTAAAGACAAATTACAAGCAACTAACATAAATATACTAGTAGATAAATTACCAGCAAATGCACTAGCTAAAATAAGGTCTAGAGGTCCTAAAGAAGAAGTAAAAATAGAACAAATAAATGACAAACTAATAGTAACATTTAAAGAACCAGTAAGAGCCATAACCCCAGGTCAATCAATAGTCTTTTATGATAAATCTGACACCTGTTTAGGTGGAGGAATAATAGAAAAAACTCTCTAAAAAAAAATATATAGTTTATCTATATATTTTTTTATTTATAAAGTGTCAATTTACACTTGATTATTTACACAAACCTGTCTATAATTATATTAGGAGGGTAAAAATATGAAAGAATTAAACGTAGTCCTAACAGAATTAGGAATTAGCAAAGTTCGTTTAGCAAAATACCTAGGAGTTTCAAGACAAATGCTATATAATTATTTAGCAATCGACAATATTAATAATTGGCCCAAAGAAAAAGCAGCAAAATTATTAAGTCTATTAAATATTGAGAATATAGAACAATTAGGTTCTTTAAAAATAAATGGTGAATATATTATTGAAGTAGAGAATAGGTTAAATGAAGGTGTAAAAGACACTTCTAATAAAGATATAATCGCAGACCTAAAAGGTTTCAATAAAAAGGAACAAGAACTATTATCTGATATTATTAATTTATTAAAAGAAAAATTATCATCTGATAAAACTAAAGATACTTATAATACATATTTATATTTATATCACTTTCTACAATCAATGGAAACTAATCAAGAATTAAAATATATATTAGGATATGTATCAAAATCCCTTGGATTTACACCACCTATGGAATTTGCTTTCAACGGGGATAAGCAATTTATTTTTGAAAGTATTATGTTCAGTGCTATGACTCTATATAATAATGGGGGAGCTTCTAAAACAAGACTAGCTGCTTCTCATAAACGTTTTGAAGAGGATATAGAACATAAGAATGAAGAAAAACTATCTCGTACTCAAGAATTAAATACTGCTAAAATTCAAGCTCTAAAAGAGTTAGGTTATACAGAAATAAATGAAGATAATGCTAAAGAAGTATTAGAAAAAATTGCCGAAATTCAATCTCGAAAAGTATAATGTGTAGTAGAGTAGTAGGGAAGTAAATTAAAAAGAAAAGATTATATAATACGTTTGTTCTATTATATAATTTTTTTATGTAAAAATTTAAAAAATAACTTCCAATAAATTTATAAAAATATTATTTAATTAATTTTAAATAACAAAATAAAACTATCTAAATATAAATATTAATTTAAGTAATGTACAATATTAATAAGATAAGCCTTAAACAAAAAATAAATAAGCTATAATAGTATTATATTTAAGTATTTAGCCCTCTTATTGCAACTTCCTATAATTGATACAAAGTAAACTATAAAGGAGGTTAATTATGTTATTTATTTTTGGTATGTTAGCAGGTATTCTTTTTTTAGAGCCTTTCGTTCTAAATTTTGTTTATTTTTCTAACTTAGATTTATTTAATGATTTAATTTTAACCAAGAAAAATAGTATTAAATTAAAAGAATATTATAGAAATTTAAAAGACTAGTTATCTAGTCTTTTTCTTTTTCTTCTTGATTTTTCATATATTCGTATATGTATTTTTGAAGTATAAATTCTACCATTTTATTAAAACTACGTTGTTCTATTTTTGCTATATCTTCTATTGCTGTTTTTGTTTCTTCTTGTATTCTTATTGTAGTTGGTATTATTTCGTTCATACTATCACCTCACTTTCAATATTATATCTTTTTGCTATCATTTTTTATATATTCACATTGACAACAAAACGATTATATATTATACTTTGATTATGATTACATTATGTAATCATTTCATTAAAATTTTGAAAGGAGGCTTCAGAAAATGAACGATATTTTATTAAATGCAACATTAAAAGAGGCTATCAGTAAGAAAGGTACAAAATATATTTGTATTGAGATTGAAATTAAGCCAGGTTATGTTGTTAAATATTTCCCAGACAATGCAGAACAAGAGATTATTAAAATGTATTATGAGGGTAGATAGTGAAATACATAACTGTATATCATAATATAAATTATGATACTTATTACTATAAGATTATCAATTTTTGTAATTATGAGGTTGGCTATGTAAATCAATTTAATCATCGACTAATTTTGATTGTTGACCTAAATTATATTTGTGAAACTTGTTATTATAGAAAAAGACATTATAGTAAGAAAAAAAAGGTATTAAGGAAATTTATTTCCTTTTTACAAAAAATAGAAAAAAAATTATAGAAAGGAGATTCTTCCATGGGTTTATTTTTACTAGGTGAAGTTACTGGAACTACTGGTATGACTAATATCATTGAACAATTAAAAGCAGGTATTACATCAGCTGGTTTATTTGGTACAGTAGCCGAAATTATACCATTTGTAATAGTTATGATCGGATTTGCTTTCGGTTATAAAGTTTTACGTAAAGCCGTTAAAGGTGCATCTAAAGGTAAAGCTAATATCTAATAAGGAGGAGGGCGGTAAAACCGTTCTCTTTTATTTTAGGAGGTGTTAAAATGTTTGATGTTAGTTTGACTTTTATTTCACAACTAATTGACTTAATGATTCCATTGATTGCTTTATATATTTTATTTGATTTTATAGGTGTATTCCTATTTGGGAGGTCTTAAACATGTCTAAGGTATATTTACCCACTGAATACTTAAATAAGCCTTGTTATCAGATAAATAATGATTATATACGTGTTTGGGAGTCAATCAATCAAAACAATAATACTTATTATGATATTTATTTTAAAAATGATTACTTAATTAGACAGGGTTATAGTAGTTATTCTAGTTATCAAGTTTGTGATAGTTTAAATACATATACTGACGTTATTTATTATAGATATGATTTTGATAAAATAATCTTTTTATTTTTAAGTTTATGTATAATTTTCTTTTATCCTGGTTTAAAAATATTTTTACGTATGTTTAGGAGGTTTAGATAATATGATTATATTTTTATTAGTTTTAGCCATTTTAACGGCTATTATATCGTTCTTCTACTCAAGATATTTATATGGTCGTATTTTGGCTAGATTGTCGTTTATAGAGGCTTGTCCTGGTCTCTATGACAAAGAGTGGTGGTTAGATGAAAATTAAAAAAATATTATTATTTCTAATACCTCTTTTATTTTTATTTCCATTTGGTGTATTTGCTAAAAATGTAACATTTGTATATAATGGTGGTCAGTTTATTTGTGAAAATGATAATTGTTCTTCCACTAGTTTAGGCTATCATAATTTTGGTGGTAACAATTTTTATCAATATTCTATACCTTATCAATCTACTTACGAAAATAATACTGTTAAATATTTAGCTCTTAATGGTGTTAATTCTATTGATACTTCTAATTCTGATTATCTGCTTATTAATGTAATTACTACCAATGGTGTTTATATTTCTTCAGCAAAATTTCGTGATTCTGGCGTTTATGGTTATTCTTTAACGTCTAATTATGTTGGTACAGATTCTTGGGGTAATTCAGAATCTCGTTCCTCTATTGTTTCTTCCTATTCAACAATTTTAAAGTTTGATGTTTCTAGCGTAGATTCTGTTAGTGGAGTTTTACAGATTTATTTTACTAGTCCTAGTGATAGTTTTTATAACAATATTCAAATAAATCTAGATACTTCTTTTTACCTAGGGCAAGAAAATGATAAAGTTTATCAAGCTATAGATAAACAAACATCAGAGAATAAAAAATTTTATGATAATGTTCTTGATACTGATACTTCCGACTCTCAAACTAAAGGTTCTAATTTTTTTAAAAATTATAATTCTAATTCTCATGGTCTTTCTGGTATTATCACTGCACCACTTAAATTTTTACAATCTTTAACAGGTGCTAAATGTTCACCTTTAAAGTTTGAGCTACCTTTTGTAAAAAAAGAGGTTCAACTTCAATGCATGAAATCTATTTATCAAACACATTTTGGAGTGTTTTATACATTGTGGCAGACTTTAACAACAGGCTTAATTGCTTACACTGTATGTTTGAATTTTTATAAAAAGATTAGAGATTTACAAAATCCTGATAACGATAAAATCGAGGTGTTAAATTTATGATAGGAAAGTTATTATCTGGTTTGTTTGACCTTATTATTGGTTTAGTTAATGTCTTGCTAACTCCAATTGACTTGGCGATTGCTAGTCTTTTACCTGATTTGTCTGTTGCTTTAAATTCTGTAGCTAGTTTTTTTGACTATATTACGACGATTGTTGGTTATGCTATTGATGCCTCTGGTCTTACCGATGTTAGTTTAGCTCTTATTGTTTCCTATTGGGTGTTTGTTTTAAGTGGTTCTTTATCAATCAATTTATTTAAAAGTGCTATACGTTGGTATAAGGCTTTAAAACCATAGTAGAGGTAGAGGAGGTTAAATATGGTTAAATATATTTTAGTATTTGGTGCAGTAATAATTGCTGTCAAATGCTTAACTCAAAAAATTCGTATAAAATGGAAAACATTTATTAAAAAAGGATTTCCTATAAAAAATGGACCTTATGGGGTATATTGCTATGATGGTAAGCAAGGTAATTTTAAAACTTATAGTGTAGTTGAATTTCTCTTACAGAATAAAGATAAACGTATTTATTCTAATTTAAAGTCACTTAAGGGCGTCAAATATACGCCTATTGGCGATATTGACGACCTGTTAGAATTACGTAATGAAACTGACTGTATTATCTTCTTTGATGAGATATTTACTGCTATTACTAAATCTTCTAGAATTAATTCAGATATTGAAATTATGGATTTTTTATCTCAAATGCGTAAACGTAGAATTATATTTCTTACTACTTGTCAGGAGTGGTTAGAGTTAGATATTACTTTACGTAGATACTGTCGTTATCGTATTCATTGTGAATATAGACGTTTTCTATTTTTAAATTTAATTATTAAAACATTCTCTGACGCTGAACACATGAAATGGTCTAATGAAGATAATGAGTATGTAGCTCCATTATTAGAAACCACTATATCTAAACCTAATTTATATGTTGCTAATTCTTATGATACCTATGAAACAATTAAACCAAGTCGAAAAAAAAAATATCTATAATTTAATTTGGCTAGGGGGGGCTTCGTAGGCCTATTATTTATCTTTTGCATTGAATATGTTTATCGAAATTTATTCGAAGTATAGAACTTATTCTTTAGTTTCTAGTTCGTCTTTTTAACTATATTTTTTTAAATTTCTCAGGTTGGGGGTGGACCGGCTGGTACGAATTGACCCTTATAGGTCCCCTCGCCAGCCGGTCAAGGGGGACGTCCATTCCCCCTATAGCACTAAACTTTTTCATATATTTGAAAATATTCGAAGTTTTAGACTTATTCTTTCGTTCGAGCCTTTCGCAGAAAGGCTCCCGAACAATTAAATTATATGAAACGCCAGGGGGGTTACTACGACACCCCCCAATGGGGTCTATGTGACACGTGACAAAAAAGGAGTATTTATGGTAGAGAAAAAAGCTTTTGTTTTAATTTCCATTAATGGGAATTTAGTTTATTGGCCTTATCCAGAGGCACAAGAATTTTGTAATTTTAATTTATCTGATTTTATTGTTTATTTAACTGATGAGGAGGTAAAAAATGGCTATAAAGGGTAGAAATTGGGCTTTCGTGGTTTATCCAGAAAGTTTACCTAAAAATTGGGAAGAAATTATAACCGAAACAGGTTTGCCTATGGCTTTTAGTCCTTTACATGATAAAGATGTTAATCCAACAGGAGAACCTAAAAAAGCACATTATCATGTTATTTGCTATTATGAAAATCCTACAACGAGTAGGGCAGTTAAGGAATATGTAACCGATAGATTAAATGGTACTATACCTATTAAGCTAGAAAGTATGGTAGGTATGTATAGGTATCATTTACATCTAGACAATCCTGAAAAATATCAGTATGACGATAGGGAAAGAAAATTTTTTAATGGTTTTGATGTTAATAAAGTTGACAGTTTAACTTATACAGAAATTTCAAAATTACTACAAGAAATTCAATCTTTTATTAGACAAAATTCAATACTTGAGTATGCTGATTTGTTAGATATTTTACAAGATAATGAATTATATAATTTATGGGATGTTGCTAGAAATCATACTTTATTATTAAATACATATATTAATTCTCGTAGATACAAAACTAAACAAGAAAAGATTAACAAACAACTTCCTATAATTGATATTATGTTAATTTCTATAAATATAAAATATAATATAAAGATTTACTATATACTATTAATATAATAATATTATTCTATTCAATTAAATAAATTATTCTCTTAAATACTTCTAAATTCATCTATAACCAATAACATATCTCTATATTCTTATATAATTATACTAATATACACTATAACTATATATATATTCTTAATATATATATATATTCTTAATATATATATACTTCCCCTACCTAAAATCATTATAAATTTAAAATGCATTTTAAGCGATTTAATTTAAAAAAGATGAATAATTATCCATCTCAATTCAAAATAATAAATTATCTATTTAAATTAAAAATATTAAAATGCATTCTAATCAATTTAACTTTAAAAAGACGTATAGTTCTTCATCTCAATTTAAAATATTAAATCCGTATAAATTAAGATATTTTAAACAAACTAAAATTAGAGAGGAGGATTAACTATATGTCTAAGAAAAAGACAAATAAAAATATTAAATGTGATGTTGATACTTGTAAACATAATGATAAAGATAATTCTTGCTGTTGCTTAGAATCAATTACAGTTAGTTGTACATGTGATAACGATAATTGTGAATGTACAGAAGAAACTATTTGTCAAAGTTTTGAAAATACATCTGGTGAAATTACAGATAATGAATATGAAGTTAATTCAGATAAAGAAGAGGAGTAATTACTCTTTTCAAATAATCAAAGTAGGGGGAACCTCCCCTACTTTATTTTGACTCTGATTAAATTTGAATATACATTTCAATTCTTTAATAAACCTATAGTATCTAGCTCAATTATTACTACTCTATTCTTAAGTTACTTATGACTACTGCCAACACTTACCATTGTTTTATTTGCCTCTACTATTATCACTTACTCTTGCTTTATTTACCTCTTCTGAAACCATCATTTGACTTAATTCATCAGCTGTATTTTCAAAGCGTTGAAAATACAGTGCTTCATTTATCTCATCTATTCTATCCCTTATAGTATTTAAATCACGAATTCCATCAAAATCATGCTCTTTTAAGATTGAACTTTTTCCATCATTTTCAAATATAAATTTATAAAGATGGTTTAAGGCTACAAAAATATCGTCGATCTTTATTCTTTCGTTAGAAATACCTTCTCCGCCAAATGCTGCGAAATTATTGATAGCATACCAACATTCTCTTGACATATTTGACCTATTTGGATTAAATATACTCATAGCATTAAAATCCTCGAATGGTAAACAAAAATAATTAAAACCATTATAATCTTGCTGCCGGTATTCTTCTCGAAAATCACTTTCTGTCCTGACATCACAAATAAAACTACCATGTATACCATACTTTTCATCATCAAGATCAACTATTGCAACAGAATGTCCTGCCGTCGAATCATCCCAATCCATTTGCATTTCTTTAGTATGAATACCGCATTCATAAGCCATTCTACAAAATAAATCAGTATACCCTGCACATTGAATTTTATAGCCGTCCTCATCATCACTCAAAATGTGCATAACACTTGAATCAATTATCTTACTATCTTTTCTATCACCTTTATAGCTATCTATAAAATGTGTAGCAATCATATAGAGTGCCATAGTCTTCTCAAATGGAGAAAGACTAGAATTCTTTATATCGGCAGTAAATAATTTAATTTTATCATGAACTTCTTTAACCCTTGCTAAAGGAACAGCTTCATAATTCCATTCAAATTCAGAAGATGATATACGCTTAGATTCATAAGTTGATGTAGACATAGTAGTTAAATCATCCTGGCGTACTTCAAGAAACACTTCTTCCGGATGGTCAATATTTTCGTAAATATTACAAAATGCTTCTTCAAATCTAATTCTCTCATAAAATTCATCTTTTTTCTCTGACTCTGATAAAAAAGTTGGTTTAAGACATATATCACCATTTGCCGCCTTTCTTTTCCTAGAAATCATATCTACTAAAGTAGACTTCTTTTCAAGCATATTAGATGGAATCTCAATATATCTCATAATAAACACCATAACCAATAATTACTAATAGTAATTAAAATTTCCTTTCTTCTTATTATTTTCTATTATTGCTATTAGAATCAGTCGACTTACTAGTACCAGTTTCTTTTTTTGAAAACCTCATAAGCTCTGAAACCATCTTTTGACTTAATTCATCTGATGTATCAAAAGATGATTTAGATTTAAGATGATTATACATTTCAAATACCAAGCATTGCCCATAAAGTTCTTTTAACTTATCAAGTCGACCTCTTATAGTTAACAAAAAAGCTAATGTCAAATTACGTCCATCAGTAATTTTATCGGATTCACAGCCATATCTAAATTCATCTACTTTTTTGAAAGCATCAGAAATAGTCATAATATCAATTCTATCATCAGAAAGATATGTTTTTTCTTCTCTAATAATTTTGTTATTATTAATACTATACTCAGGATACTTAGAACTATACAATGCATGTATATAAGTATTAAAATCAGAATAAGTTAAGCAAAAGAAATCAAGAGAATCGTCTGACCTCATATTACTTTCTTTTTTTCTTCTAGAAAACATATTATCAGATTCCGCCCTGATATCACAAATAAAACTACCATGTAATCCATATTTTTCATCATCCAAATCAACTACCACAGCAGAATGTCCACCAAAACGATTATTATTAACGTCAACAAGTTCGATTCCCATTTCCTTGGTATGAATACCGCATTCATGAGCCATTCTAGAAAATAAATCCGTATACCCTGCACATACTATTTTATAATTATCTTTATCCTCACTCAAAATATGCATAGCACTTGAGGAAATAGGACCACCTAAATCATCTGTACTTTCTATGAAATGTGTAGAAATAAAATATAAGGCCATAGTCTTCTCAAACGGAGAAAGACTTGATTTTTTTATATCGTCAGTAAACATTTCTATTTTATCACTAATTTCTTTTAATCTTTCTAAAGAAACGTACTCATACTCCCAAATTAGCTTATTTTTTTTCATTCCACTAGCAGTTCTAACTTGTAAATAAACTTTATCCTTATAGTCGGCCAACTTATCATAATTTTCACAAAAGAACTTTTCAAATCTAATTCTCTCATAATATTCATCATCTTTTTCTGACTCTGATAAAAAAACTGGTGTAATGCATAACTTATCTATATCTTTCATATCAGAACTAATTGCATCTACTATTTGAGTTGGACTGCAAAATAGTTCACTAATAGGAATTGATATTTTTAAAGCATTATCACTTTCAGCATTATCTAAAAAGGCTTCTCCCATAACAAACTTTTTCCTTTCTTATTCAAATTTATTTTAGTTCAATTATTACTTTCATATACCTAGGGAATTATTTATGACTGCTGTCAGTACTAACCTCATTAACAGCCACATTATCTTTTACATCAGGTTTATTTTTATCAATAAAACTCCTTACACGAAGTACACTAAGTAGTGTCTCCCTTTCATTTGCAACAATTGTATCAGAAATAGCTCCATATATAAATTCATCCACCGTCTGTAAAGCAACAAAAATAGTACTAATATCAATTCTCTCATCAGAAAGATATTTTTGTTCTGCGCCTTTAATTATTTTGTTATTAATAGCATAAAAATTTGTAGAATCATCCAATTGCTTATTCGGAATATTTTTAAGTGAAAGACTAAGATAAATGTTATAATCAGGAAATGGTAAACAAAAAATGCTAAGAGGATTATTATGGTTATTTCTAGCTTTATCACTTTCAGTTCTAACGTCACAAATAAAACTCCCATGTATTCCATACTTTTCATCATCAAGATCAACCACTGCAACAGAGTGTGAAGCAGAAAATTTATCACTATTAGTAATGGGTACATCTGAATAATCAATTTCAGATGTACCAACACCAACCGCCATTTCTTTGGTATGAATACCGCATTCATAAGCCATTCTACAAAATAAATCAGTATACCCTGCACATTGAATTTTATAGCCGTCATCATCATGACTCAAAATGTGCATAACACTTGAATCAATAGCATCAACATCTGCAGAATTACCTTTGTAACTCTCTATAAATTGTGTGCAAATAAAATAGATTGCCATTGTTCGTTCAAACTGTGAAAGTTCAGAATTCTTTATATCTTCAGTAAACATCTCTATTTTGTCATTAATCTCTTTTAATCTTTGCAAAGAAATATATTCATATTGCCAATCGAAATAAACCGGAATATGGGTAACAAAAAGACCAAAATAATCAAAAGCACTATAACTAATATAACCATTTTTTCTAACCTCTAAATAAACTTTGTCCTTATATTCCGCTAATTTATCATAATTTTCATAAAAGAACTTTTCAAATCTAATTCTCTCATAAAATTCATCTTCTTTCTCTGACTCTGAAAAAAATGGTATAATACACACTTTCTTACTTGTCTGTTTTGCCTGTAAACAAATTTTGTCTATCACATCATCTGGATAGTTAAACAATTCACTAATAAGAATTGGTATTTTTAAAATGTTATCACTTTCACCATTATCTAAAAAGGCTTCTCCCATAAAAATTTACACTTCCTTATTCAAATTTGTTTTAGCTCTTATTTTCCATTATTACTATTAGACTAATCCGACTATTAGTATTGATTTCTTTTACGATAGCATCATCAAAATCACCTTTTTCTTAGCAAGTTCTTTCTCAGAAAAAACCAGTGCATTATCAGCATTACCATCCGCAAATAAAAATAAATAATTATCATTATTCATATCAACAGTTTTCATAATCATCACCAACTATTTCAACTCATCAAGTACACTAACACCAATCTCTGGAGCAGTAACCTCAAAATTATCAGCAATAGTTGCTCCGATATTAGCAAACGTATCAAATTGTTTTAATCGACCAGGTTTCTTAAAATTACGACTATACATAATAACCGGAACATTTTCTCTAGTATGGTCATTTCCTTTAAAAGTAGGATCATTACCATGATCAGCTGTAATAATTAACAAATCATCAAGTTCCAATTTATTCAAAATAATTGGTATATCAACATCAAACTCCTCAATTGCTCGACCATATCCTAAAACATCCCTAGTATGTCCATACAAACTATCAAAATCACTTAAATTAGTAACACACAAACCAGTAAAATTCTTATCCATAATATCAAGAAGTTTATTTACAGCCTCTGCATTATTATTAGCTTTAATATTTTTATTTATTCCTTGTCCATCAAATATATCATTAATCTTACCAATCGCAATAACATTATAACTCTCTTCAAGTAAACTATCCATAACCGTCTTTTTAGGAGGTTTAACCGCATAATCACGTCTAGCACTATTAATTAACTTAAACTTACCAACAGTACCATTAAAAGGTCTAGCAATTACTCTTCCAATTCGCCAATCTTCATGCAAAGTAAGAGCTCTAATTTTCTCACAATATTGATATAAAGTAGGTATAGGAATACAATCTTCATGTGCTGCAACCTGTAAATCAGAGTCAGCTGAAGTATAAATGATTAAAGCCCCATAATTAAGTTGTCTCTCTCCAAGTTCATTAATAATACTAACATCATCATTAGAACACTTATTACCAATAACTCTACGCCCTGTAACATTCTCAATTCCAGCTAAAATATCATAAGTAAACCCTTCGTTAAAAGTTCTAAAAGGAATATCATTCTTAATACCAAGCATCTCATAATGCCCATTTAAACTATCTTTACCAGCATTAATAGGTTTAGCAATCGTATAATAAGCATCAACTCCTGGATTATCATTCATAGTCAATGTATCTAAAAAACCAATTTTCTTTAAATTAGGTATAAATAAGTCACAGGCCTCATTAACATGAGCCAGTGTATTAGCACCATTATCATTAAAATTAATAGCATCCGTTGTCTCCCCTACACCAATAGAATCAAGCACTAATAAAAAAATTCTTTTAAATCTCACGATTAAACATCTCCTTTATGACTACGAGGATGAAATTTCTTATAATCCTCAATAACCTTATCATCACTAACATGAGTATATATTTTAGTAGTCGCAATATCAGAATGTCCTAACATCTCTTGAATACTACGTAAATCAGCACCATTATTTAATAAATGAGTCGCAAAACTATGTCTCAAAGTATGAGGCGAAACATCAGGATTAAGTCCTTTCTCCAAAAGTAACTGTTTCAAGTTCTTAAAAAAGCCTTGCCTTGTCATACCTGTACCATGATTGTTTAAAAATAACTTATCACAAGGTTTTCCTTCCTTCAACATTTCTCTCCGTCTATCCAAATAAAGTTTTAAATAATAAATAGAGTACTCGCCTAAAGGAACCTCTCTTTCCTTACTACCTTTACCCATAATTCTAACAACACAATTAGTTAAATCAATATCATTAACACTCAAATTAACAATCTCACTAACTCTTAAACCTGTGCCATACATTAATTCTAACATAGCCTTGTTACGATAGTCAAATACCGTGTCCAAACTAATATTAAGTAAAGTCTCCACATCTGAAACACTTAAAGTCCTAGGCAGACTCTTTCTAAGTTTCGGTCTTTCAATAAATAATGACACATCCTTACTAACAATATTTTCTCTCAATAAATAAGAATGAAAATTCTTAATAACCGTTAAATTATGAGCAATAGTAGTCGTCTTATCATTACTACGTAACTTTAAAAACTCCTTAATATCCTCATCCCTAATCTCACTAACCTCATTAATTCCTCTACTATTAAGAAACTCTTCATATACTTCTAAATCATTAGTATAAGACTCATTAGTCCTCCTAGATAAGCCTTTCTCAAAAGTACAATAATTAATAAAATCTAAAATAGCATCACTAATATTCATACTATCACCATATATATTATACCAAAATTATCTAAACTTTCTAGATATTTATAGCTAACTCTGTTAAAATATTAGGTAGAAAAAAGAAATACAAGGTGATAAAAATGGATAAACCATTAGCGATAAAACTTGCTCCTAATTCCTTATCCGAAGTAATAGGACAAAAACATTTAATTGGTAAAGATAAAATATTAACAAACTTAGTCAAAAATAAAAAGTTATTTTCAATGATTTTATATGGTAAACCTGGTATTGGTAAAACTAGTATTGCTAATGCTCTAGTAAAAGACTTAAATGTTAGATATCGTTTTTTAAATGCTACTATTAATACTAAAAAAGACTTAGATGTTGTCATTGAAGAAGCAAGGTTATATGATGGTATCGTCCTAATAATGGATGAAATACATCGTCTAAATAAAGATAAACAAGATGTCTTATTACCACAATTAGAATCAGGTTTAATTACTTTAATAGGTATGACTACTTCTAATCCATATCATGCCATAAATCCTGCTATTAGAAGTAGATGTCAATTATTTGAATTACAAGAATTAGATACTACTGATATAGTAGAAGGCTTAAAAAGAGCCATAAAACACCCAGATTTAGCCGGAATTGACATAGATGATAAAAGTATCAATCTAATAGCAAAACTCGCTGGAAACGACCTAAGATATGCTTATAACTTATTAGAAATATCTTACTACTCAACAGATGATAAAAAAATAACAGAAGAAAAGATCAGAACTATAAATAATAAACCCGCATTCTTCTCAGATAAAAACGGTGATGGTCATTATGATTTACTAAGTGCTTTTCAAAAATCTATTCGAGGAAGTGATGTAGATGCTTCTCTTCATTATTTAGGAAGATTAATAATAGAAGGAGACTTAGATTCAATATATCGAAGAATGTCAGTAATAGCCTATGAAGATATTGGTCTAGCAAACCCAGCAATTGGACCTAGAGTAGATGCCGCCATTAATGCTGCCGAAAGAGTTGGTCTACCAGAAGCAAGAATACCCCTAGGAACAATAGTTGCTGAAATGGCTCTTTCTCCTAAAAGTAATACAGCTCATATTGCTCTAGATAAAGCCATTGAAGATATAGAAAATGGTAATGTAGGAAATGTCCCAAATCATATTAAAACTTCATCTACCGAATATAAATACCCACATGACTATAAAGGAGCCTATGTAGTTCAACAATACTTACCAGATAAAATTAAAAATAAAAAATACTATACTCCAAAAGATATTGGTTATGAAAAACAAATAAAAGAAATCTATACAAAACTAGAACACCTAAAAAACAAAAAATAGTGCCATTACACTATTTTTTACTTTGTATTTTTAAAAGCTCTTCATCTCTTACTTCACGAACTTCCCCAACTCCCAAATCACTAGGTAAATATAATTCACCCATACAAATTCTTTTTAACTCTAAAACTTTAGCCTTGTAAGTCCCAAACATTCTCTTAATCTGATGATATCTTCCTTCCGTAAGAGTAACCAAACACTTATTAGTATCAATTTTTTCTAACAAAGCACTCTTACACTCTCCATCATTTAACTTAACACCATCTCTAAAGCCATAAACCATCTCATCACTAACATCTTTATCAATAACAACTTCATATACTTTCTTTATATGCTTCTTTGGAGATAATATATTATGAGCAAATACTCCATCATCTGTAATTAACATAAGTCCTGTCGTATCTTTATCAAGTCTACCTGCCGGAAATAAAGTTCTAGTCTTATACTTATCAGGAACCAAATCAATAACAGTCTTATCGTTATCCGAAACAGTAGTAGATACATACCCTTTAGGTTTATTTAATAATAAATAAAAATGTTTATTAACCCTAACCTCTTCCCCATTAATCTTAATACTTATATTATCCTCAGCATATTTCTCATCTGACTTTCTAACAACACATCCATTTACCAAAACAAGTCCCTTAGAAACTAATCTTTTTATCTCTTTCCTACTATAATTAGTCTGTTCAGATAATATCCTATCAATCCTCTTCAAATAAATCACCCTTTATTACTAAAACCTCTATTAACTACTCCTAAAATATCTAAATTAATATTCTTATCAATCTTATTAGATAAATAAACTAAATACTCAATATTTCCATCTCCACCCTTTATTGGAGAATAAGTTAAATTCTTAATATAAAATCCCAATCCATTAAAATATTCCTTCAATGAATTAATTATCTCAACATGAATATTTTTATTTAAAATAACTCCTTTATATTTAGTTGCTATATCCTTACCACATTCAAATTGTGGTTTTATTAAACATACTAAATCTATCTTTATCTTTTCTTTATATATTTTCTCTATAATTTGTTTTAATGATATAAACGATACATCACATACTATAATATCTATATCTTTAAAATACTTACTATCTAACTCTTTAAAATTAGTTTTTTCATGTAAATCGATTCTTTCATTACTTCTTAAACTATCATGTAATAAATTACTACCCACATCAATTGCAATAATAGAAGAAGCTCCATGTTGTAAAGCACAATCACAAAATCCTCCCGTACTAGATCCTATGTCCATTACTTTTAACCCATTAAAAGTAATACCAAACTCTTCTATTGCTTTTTCTAGTTTTAATCCCCCTCTTGAAACATATTTCAATTTATTATTATCAAGCATCGTAATTAAACTTTCCTCAGTAACTATAAATCCACATTTACTAACAGCTTTTCCATTAACTAAAACTAATGAAGAATCAATCAATTCTTTTGCTTTACTTCTAGAAGGCACTAATCCCCTACTAACCATTTCTTTATCTAATCTATTTTTCATGAGTACCTCCCAATACAAAGATTATACCATAAAAAGAAAAAAGAGTGAAATTCTCATCACTCTAATTAAAACTCCATCTTAACATCTTCTTTTTTAGCCTCATCTGCTTCAAAGAATTCCTTCTTAACAAATCCCTTCATACCAGCAACTATACTAGTAGGAAAACTAACTATTTCTTGATTATAAGATGAAATATTAGCATTATATAAACGTCTAGCTGCTTGTAAATGTTCTTCTACATCAGCAACACTTAATTGTAATGTTTTAAAGTTTTCACTAGACTTTAACTCTGGATAAGCTTCTGCCAAAACATTAATTTTACCAAATGTCTCAGTCATCTTATTATTAGCATCTTGCTTCTCAGCAATACTCATACCTTTTCTAAGATTAATAACTTCTCCTAAAGTTTCCTTCTCATGTTTAGCATATCCTTTAGTAATTTCTAACATCTTTGTTAAAGCATCATATCTTTTAGTTAAAGCAACATCAATTCCTGAATCAGCTTCTTCTATTTTTACAACAGCTCTATTTAATTTATTAGAAGTACCAATATACCATCCTACAAGAATAACTACTACTATCGCAACAACAATAATTATAACCTCCATCATCTACACCCCCTTTCGAAATAAATCATTATCTAACTGCAATTCATCAACAAACATTGTAATTTGTTCAATATCAGTAGACATCTTCTTTAACTCAGCTTCTTCATTAATCTTTTTAAAACAAAAACTAGGTTCAAATGAATCCTTACCATCATAAAGTCCAACATGTAACTGATTATTAATAAAACATAATAATAACTTTCCAGTATTTCTCTCATCTAATCTTTGAATCTTCTCCATTAACGAAGGTGTTAATATATAGAAAGCATCATGTGCATTTTGTGCATATACATTAAACTTCTTATTAAACATCAAAGACTCCATCTTTATATGTTCATACTTTACTTTAGAATAAAATCTATTATTACCAAAGCCTTTCTCACAAACTTGAACATTTGCCTTAAATTGTTTATTAAAGTCAAATATCATCCATCTACCTCTAAAAATAGTAACATAATAAGTATGTGTATTACCATCAGAATCTGTAGTAGTATGTTCTTCTTCTATATGTACATCAGCTTGTACAAAATTAATATCTTTATACTTACCCTCTATATAGTCATTAGAAGAATAAACATCTCCCATATCCATCATACCAGTATTCGCAATAACACTTCTATTAAGTCCATCATCTGGTAAATATTTTAAATCTGTAAAAATCTTTTCTAAAGATTTCTTAACAAAATAATCTTTATACGCCTTCTTATATTCTTTAGCTGGTCCAACAGTAATAATAATACCTATTATAATCATCAAAATACTAATTACAACACGTAAAACTTGTAATACTGCTACCTGACTATAAACATAAGAAAGAATACTTATAATACTAGTTACTAAAAGCCAAGATAAAACTGCCGTAATAATTTTATTCCTATATTTAACCCTTACTGCCTCCAGCTCTTCAAAACTCATCATCAACATCACTCACCTTATACTTTAATTTTATCAAAAGTAAGAAAAAAAGCAACAGAAAAAGACAATATGTCTGAAAACATACTGTCTACTAATTTACCTAAATATTCAATATAAACAACTGTACCAATGTATTAGCATCAACACTAGTAGTTTTAATTTTTAAATCAATATCTTCTAACTTAATCATTAAGTCTAATATTTCTTTCTTAGAATAGTATCTCGTAAGTTCCCTAGTCTTAGTAATTCTATATGGCTTTTCCTTAAGGCTACTAGCGATCTCATCATTACGCATATTTTTCTCTTCCAAACTCTTAACTTGATACATTATTCTAAATTGACTTGCTAAAAGTCCAATAATACTTAATGGTTCAATCTTATAATTTAATAACTCTTGATATAACTTCAAAGCACTCTTCTTATCCTTCTCTGCTAAAGCTCTACTAAACTGAAACGTAGTCTCAGTGGAGTCTCCTAACCTTTTAAAAGAAAGTTCCTCTACATCATCTTTAGAAATATATTTATCATTAATCTTATATGTCTTTAACTTATTACATTCATTATAAAGTCTAGTAACATCTCCTAAAGTATTATTAACAAGTAAATTAATAACTCCATTTTCAACTTTATACCCTTCAAGACAACTCTTCGTAAACACCACAGGATCCGTACTAATCTTAATAAACTTCATTTTCTTCTTTAAGTCTTTAATAATCTTTTTTCTATCATCATACTTATCACTAACCACAAATAATAAGTTAAGAGAAGAACTATTCTCTACATATTTTAATAGTTCTTCTGGCTTATTAAATAAAGGATCCATTTTATCAAAATTATTAATAATTACAATCTTCTTATCAGAAAACAACCCATACGTATTTAAGTCTTCTAAAGCATCATCTAATCGTCCTTCACTTAAATCATACTTACTAATACTAGCATCACTAAAACCATTTTTCTTAATGATCTCACTTATCTTATTATTAACACTAATATAGTCGCTTCCCTCTATCAAATAATTATTCATGTCTTAAACTATTCTCCACGTTTTCTAATACTTCACTTACTTTACTAGCATCTTTTCCGCCACCTTGAGCAAATGTTGGACTACCTCCACCATTACCACCAGCCACTATTGATGCTTCTTTTGCGATTAATCCAGCATTAACACTACAGTTACTGCGTACAATAAAGTTAACACTGTCTTCTCCTTTAATATTAGCAAAGAAAACAAATCCAGGGTTCATAATTTCAACTAACGTGTCACCAACAGCTTTTAAAATATTATTATCTTTATCTCTAACTTCCATAACAATACCTAAAGTACCATTATAATTCTTAACATGTTCCTTATAAATATCTAAATTAGATAAATCTTGTTTTTCTCTTAATTCAAAATACTTCTTCTCCAAAGCTTTTACTTCTTGTTGAACATAACCAAGTTCATTTCTATTAAAGATAATATCTTTATATGAAGTAGGTCTACTATTATCAATATCAATATCAAAATCTAACTTTATACCTTCATTTCTAGCTTTATCTAATATATTTCTAGCTTTAACAAGTAATTTAACCATCTCATCATTATAAGGTTTAATAGTTTCAAATAAAGCAACTTCACTTCTAGTTCCTGTAGCAGCTTCAATTCTATAAACATTGCTACCTTTAGACTCACATGAATATATAGCAAAGTTCTCTATCTCTTTAGTATTTGCAACATGTGTACCACCACATAACTCTATAGACTTACCAATCTTAACAACTCGAACCATATCACCATACTTTTCACTAAATAAAGCCATAGCTCCTAATTGTTTAGCCTTATCAATTGGCATAATTTCAGTTGAAACAATAATATTTTTACTTATCATCTCTTTAGCAAACTCTTCAACTTCAAGTAACTTATCATCTGTCATCTTACCAGAATAAGTAAAGTCAAAACGTAATTTCTCATCATCAACATAACTACCAGCTTGTTTAATATTATTAGATACAACTTGTTGTAATGAATATTGCAAAATATGTACAGAAGAGTGATTTGCCTCAATCTTTTTACGTCTATCTTTATCTAAAATAACTTCACAATTATCAGAAATATTAATAACTCCATCTAATAATTTAACTTTATGAATATGTTGTCCATTAGGAGCCTTAAACACATCTAAAACACGAGCTTTAAAGCCTTTACCAACTATCATACCCGTATCACTAACTTGACCACCAGACTCAGCATAAAAACAAGTTCTATCAAGTGCAATATAACAATCATGATTACAACTATCAATAATCTCATCTTTAGAAAATATTGCAATAACATTAGCCTTTAATCTATAAAGACCATATACAAATTGACTCTCATCTTTAAAATCTAGCAATACTTTTTTCTGACTAGCCATTGAAGCCTTATTCTTAACACTCTTTTTAGCAAGTTCTCTTTGAATATTCATAAACTTATCAAACTCTTCCTTAGAACAAGTATAACCAAGTTCATTTAAATATTCTAATGTAAGTTCAAATGGGAATCCATAAGTATCATATAACTTAAAAGCTTCTTCACCTGAAATATAACCATCAGCAGAATTTTCTACTAGTTCTCTTAATCTCCTTTCTCCTGCTTCAAGTGTCTTTAAGAATAACTTTTCTTCTTCTAACACTAAAGTCTCAATAACAGGACGTTTTTCCAATAAATATGGATAAGCATCTTTCATAACATCAACAACATCTGAAACAATCTTATACATAAATGGACACTCTAATCCTAAAATCTTACCATATCTAACACTACGACGTAATAATCTTCTAAGTACATAACCCCGTCCTGTATTTTCAAAGCAAGCTCCATCTGCTAAAGCAAAAACAATCGCTCTAATATGATCTGCTATAACTTTATATTCTTTTTGTCCAGTATAAGTAGCTCCTGCTAACTCAATAACATGATTAATAATCGGTGTAAATAAATCAGTTTCAAAGTTAGAATCTACTCCTTGAAATATACAACACCATCTCTCAAGTCCAGCACCAGTATCTATATTTTTATTAGGAAGTTCTTTATATTGATTTCTTGGTACACCAGCCTTTGAATTAAACTGACTAAATACATTATTCCAAATTTCAACATAACGTTCTTGTTCTTCATCACGTCTAAATTTACTTAAAGCATCTCCCTCTGGATCATATTTTTCTCCTCTATCAAAGAATATCTCAGAATCAGGACCACAAGGTCCTTCACCAATTTCCCAGAAATTTTCTTCTAGTCTAACAATATGTGTTGGATCCATTCCAACTTCTACCCATCTATTAAAAGCATCATCATCGTCTGTATAAATAGTAACATATAATAATTCTTTATCTATTCCAAAGTACTTAGGACTAGTTAATAATTCAAATGAATACTCAATTGCCTCATTCTTAAAATAATCTCCTATTGAAAAGTTACCCATCATTTCAAAGAAAGTTTGATGTCTCTTTGTAACACCAACATTTTCTATATCATTAGTTCTAATACACTTTTGTATACTTACAAGTCTCTTACAATCAGGTACAACTGATCCATCAAAATATTTCTTTAATGGTGTAACACCAGCATTTACCCATAATAGACTATCATCATTAACTGGTATTAATGAGGCACTCTCTACCCTCTTATGTCCTTTCTCTTCAAAAAACTTAAACCATGTATTTCTAATATCATCATGACTCATATATTTCATAATATCTACTCCTCCTCAAGTCTAATAATCATCTTAAATTTCTTCTATTATTTCTTCTAATCTTTCTATATAGTTATCAACTGTTCCATTATTAAAAATATAATAATCTGCATAAGCAATAGGTCCTCCCTTTGCTAAATTTTCAATCTCTGAAACATCTCTAATAACAATCTCTTCTCTATTAAATGGTCTAATATCACGTACACCAACACGACTATATCTTTTTTCTTTATCACATACAACACAAACTAATACTAAGTCTTTAAACTTATCTTTTAAATAAACATACTCATCCCATGAATAAAGTCCATCTAAAACTGTATCTTTCTCTTCATAAGCTTTTTTTATTTTATCTTCTAAAAGTACCGCGACTGCTGCCATTCCGTACTTAGCTCTAATATCTTCACGACACTTCTTCTCATTTGCTGGAGTAACTTCCTTGCCTTCTTCATTAAGTTTATCCATTATTGCTCCACCAAAATATATTTTATTCCAACCCATCTTCTCTAAATAGTCAGTCGCAATGCTCTTTCCAGATCCAGCCATACCAACCACAGCTATTAACTTAGCCATCTCCTACATCTCCTCTCTCTTAACTATCTCATGAGCTTGTTCTCTTAAACTATCAAAACCCTCATTTTTAATTATATAATCAAAGTTATTATAATCACTAATCTCAGTCTCTGTAATATGAGATTTCTCATCTCCAACAAGTCCATTATCAAAAGATCCATCTCTAACCATCTTTATTGTAACAACATCATCAAATCTTTTCTTAAATTCACTAAACTCCATAATAAGTCTAGCATCAGTAATAATAAAAGTATCAAAGAAATTACTAAGTATTTCTATATCTTCACATGTTCTATCTATTAAAAACATATTTTTATGCATCTTTTCTTTTATAATTTCAATACCCATCTTTTGTAAAAACTCTCTTGGTTTTTCTCCTGTATTCTCATTCCAATCAAAATAATTTCTCGCATAAGAATATAAAGGCTCAGTAAGATGCATAACACAAGGTTTATATCCATAATTCTTTAATTCTTCTCTTAAATAATTACCAAATGTATTCTTACCAGTCTTAGCACAACCCCCAATAACAAATATCTTCATTTTTATTCCTCCCATATACAAATAAAAGACCAGAAATAGGAGGACAAAGTCCGGTACCATCCTATCTTGGTCTTAATTTCTAATAACGGCATCTACCGAGAAAACTCCTAAAGTAGCTTCCTTAAATTCTATCGTTAACTTTCACCATCTATTAACTCTCTATAAGTCGAATCTAAGTACTTATCTTTAATCATCATTTTCTATTGATCTAATTCACATTTATTGAACATATCCATAAAATGAACTTTTTCATCAATAAACATAAGTATAACTTTTAGGCAAGCAACCACTGGTGTTGCTACTACCATTCCTATAATACCAAAGAAATGTTGGAAAATCAAGAGACTAATCATAATTATTACTGGATGTAACTCCATCGTATGTCCCATAATTAATGGTTGATAGAAGTTATTTTCAAGTAATTGAACAATAACTATTGATATTATACAAAATATTCCACATGTAGGTGAAATTGTAAATCCTACAAGTACAGCTGGTATCGCTCCAATATAAGGTCCAAAATAAGGAATAATATCTGTAACAGCACAGAATAAAGCAAATAAAAGTGGTGCATTAAGTCCAGCAAGAGTCAAACCAATACTTTGTGTAATAAACACTAAAAACATAACTGAAAATACTCCCTGTACATACTTACGTAAAGATGTATTTATTCTAGTAGTTAATTCAATATAATTATCTTTCCAAGCATTAGGTAAATTATTAATAACCGTAACATTAATCTTATCAAAATCAAATAACATATAAAAACCAATCATTAATCCTAAAACAAAGTTAACTCCTCCAGAAATTAAAGACTTTGTAATATTAATAATTGTATTAGGTAAATTAGTAGTTAAACCAATTCCAAAGTCTTCTACAGTTTGATATACTTTCTCCTGTACAGATTTAACATCAACTCCAGTAGAAGAAAAACTATCAAAGAACTTATTACCAAATCCTTTTAAATCTTTTAATATATCTGGAATCGTACCCACAAACTCTCCTATCTGTCTAACAAAAGTAGGTAAAAAGGCATATAAAAGCAAAAATATAAGTCCTATCAATACTAAATAAACTAATATACAAGCAACAAATCTAGGTATTTTCTTCTTTTGTAAAAATCTAACAATAGGATCACATAACCAAGCTATTAAAATTCCAATAAATATCGGTGAAATAACTAAAAATAATTCTTTTAAAAATGCTAGTATTTTTAACTCTCTAAGTACATAAATTCCAAGTAATACTACCGCAACAATTACCGCAATATAAACAATTCTAGTTAATTTACTTCCAATAACTAAAATCTCATTTAAACTAGATATATCAATTTTTTCATCTTTTTTGCGTCTAAACATCTACCTAACACCTCCAAAAACTATTACTTATTATACCACTAATTCTAGTAAAAAGCCATAAAATACATTATAATAATTACAGGTGATCTTATGAAATGTCTAATAGAAAACAAAGATACAGAAATTATTATTAAAAATTCAAGATTTATAACATCTCTTATCAAAATAGATGAAACATCAAACATCAAAGACTTAATCGCAAACATAAAAACTAAGTATCCTGATGCCACTCACTATTGTTATGCCTACATTACCAATGATAGTCAAAAGTCAAGTGATGATGGTGAACCAGGTGGTACTGCAGGTCTACCTATGTTAAATGTCTTAATTAAAAATGATCTTATAAATACTCTCGCTATTACAACAAGATACTTTGGTGGTATCAAACTAGGAGCAGGTGGCTTAGTAAGAGCCTACACCAAATCTCTAACAACAGCCCTTGAAAATAACACAATCGAAGTAGAAAAAGGCTACACCATAAAAATTATCATTAATTATGATATGCAAAAAGAACTAGATTATTTATTAAAAAATGAAGAAGTCCTAAAAAAAGACTATCAAGAACAAATAACCTATTACCTAAATGTTTCAAAATCAACATACAATAACCTATCAAAATATAACCCAACTATCATAAAAGAAACCTATATCAAAAAAATGTAGACCTTTCTCTACATTTCTTTTTTTATTTTGTTTTTCTAATCTATATTTTACTTTCTTAGTTGTTCCTTTAACTTTCTATATTTACTCAACTTATCATAATAACAATATGGGCATAAAGATTCATAAGTAATTTTATCTTCTCCATCTATTGCTACTTGTTCTCCATCAAAAATAAATTTACCATTAATCTTTCTTCCATTAAACATGGCTTTTCTACCACAAGCACAAATAGTCTTCATTTCCTCTATCGTATGAGCAATCTCTAATAATCTAGTAGCTCCTGGAAAACCATTAGTTCTAAAATCAGTTCTAAGTCCATAACAAATAACTGGTATATTAAGCCTAACAACAACTTGCATTAATTCATCTACTTGAATAGCTTCCAAAAACTGAGCTTCATCAACTAAAATACACTTAACACCCTCATCATGGTCCTTAATATAAGTAAATATATTTTCTCCTTTCTCTATCAAATGATCAACTTTTCGCTTTAAACCAATTCTAGATACTATATAATCCTCACCCTTAGAATCTATTTGTGGTTTTATAATTAAGACTTTCATTCCCCTTTCTTCATAATTATGAGCAGTCTGTAATAAAATAGTCGTTTTACCAGAATTCATTGCCCCATATCTAAAAAATAATTTTGCCATTACTAAACACTCCCATCTTAATTACAATTATATAAAACCTAATTATAATTAACAAGAGTTTTAAGTCTTTTAATAACCTTTTTTTCTATTCTTGAAATATAAGACTGTGAAATACCTAGTCTTTCTGCAACCTCCTTCTGTGTCAACTCATCATGTCCCATCAAACCATATCTAAGTATCATAATATCTCTATCTCTTGGTCTAAGTCTCATTACTTCATTAATCATTATATTTCTCTCAGTCTCCTCCTCTATTCCCTTGGTAACAATATCAGCATCAGTTCCTAAAACATCTTCTAAATGCAACTCATTCCCTTCCCCATCAAATGATAAAGATGCATCTATACTAACCTCTGTCTTAATTCTTTTATTTTTTCTAAGATACATCAATATCTCATTATCAATACATCTAGAAGCATAAGTAGCTAGTTTTATATTCTTACTCTTACTAAAAGTATTAATACCCTTAATTAATCCAATAGTACCAATACTAACCAAGTCTTCTAAATCAACTCCTGTATTTTCATACTTTTTAGCCAAAAAAACGACCAGTCGTAAATTATGTTCAATTAAAATATCTTTTGCCTTCAAATCTCCATCATCTTTTAGACCCACATAATAATCCTCCATCTCCCTCGATAAAGGTTCAGGAAGCATATCTGTAGCCCCTACATAAAAAATACTCGTAACTTTATAAAATAACCTCTTAATAAAATTAATAATAAACATTATAACTCCTCCTTAAAAATATTTGGTAATATACACTCAACCCCATCTATTACGATCTTATCTTTACTAATACCCACTAAACAATTACTAAATTCCTTCTCTTCAACAATAACTTTATCTACTTTATAACACTTAATAACCCCAGTCGTATTTAAAGCCTTATAAGGTACATAAACAATATCTCCATCCATTAAAATATCATTATTAACCAAAATAACACTCCGTCCCTTATAAGGATCTCTTAACCTATTCCCAGTATCTAAAAGCCCCATTAACTTATATTTATTACTACCATTAATAATTAAAACCTCATAAATATTCCCATAAGTATTCTTATATAAAATATGTTCTTTTACATAACAAAATATAATAATTGGACTAACTATAATTAATAGAATAAAGTTAATAGATAAACCATTATTAATAAATAAAATGCCCTGATTTCGATAAGTAAAACTAACATTTAGTAAATATAAACTTCCTCCTAAAACTATACTAAGTAAATAAAAATAGCTTATATTCTTAATAAAATTCTTCTTCCCAAACGTTACAAATATAATACCTACACTAATCCCTGCTTTAATTAAAAATAATGAAACTGAATTAAGTTTTATAAAGAGTAAAAATACTGATAAAGAAGCCACTACACTTCCTAGCACTAATCTTTTAATAGGAACTATTTCTTTTAGTATTTTACTAGTTCCATAAAGTAATAAAAAATCAAAGAAAAAATTTAGTAGCACTACCAAATCTAAATAGATCTTCATTTATATCACCAAAAACACTATACCAATAAAAAAACGACTTATCTGTCGTTTCTTTGTACTTTTATATTTTTTTCTTATGAATAAATATCTTAATTATATATGATAAGAATATAATCATAATAATTACAAATGCCCATTGTAATATTGTATTAACTATTCCACTAGAATATTTATTAATAATACCAATAATACTCTCTGGTACATATTTACCAATTAAAGCTGACACATCAGGTAAACCTATATTATTCTTAATAAATGTAAGTATTCTAAGTAATATATCAACAATTGCCATAAAAAATACAAATGATGAAAACCTCTTAAAAAACATTACTACTACTAAAATCAATACTATTAACACTATTAAATCAATATACATCTAACTAACCACCTCGACTATATTAATTCTAGCATATTTTAATAATAATTAAAAGTTTTTTTACTCTAAAACATCACTAGGTTCTCTATAATCTTTTCTATATATTGTTATTTTATTATCTTTATAAGTTGCTAGTAATATAGACTCATACGTATCATATCCTTTTACTTTTAATTGTTGTATAAACCAATCTCTATCTCGATCGGTATTAGAAATATTTTCTTCCATTAATCTAGAATCTATTATTATATTTGCTGTTAAATTATCTTTACTAAGTTTTAGTTTTAAATCATTCTTAGTTGGACTACAATACTTATCTTTCATAAGAAAACTAATCTTTCCATTAACTTCCATTATCGCAAAAGCAATCTCTTCTAAATCAAAATATCCTGCGTTTCTTGCTTGTTCTAGTAAGTCATTTATATCTATTTTAACTTTTTTTAAAGATTTAAGTAATACATTCCCATTTTCTATTAAAACAGTTGGTACTCCTACAATAGCCCTTCTAATACCAATGCTCTTCATTGACAGAATTGATACTAAGTAAGCAACCACTCCAAAAGTAACCATTGCTACTACTCCATTAATATATTGTCCATCGAAGTTCATCGTCATCTCAGCTGTAAAATTACCAATCGATATTCCAATAACATAGTCAAATAAACTTAACTCTGATACTTGTTTCTTTCCAATTATCTTCGTTATAAAAAACAAAATAATTAAACTAACTAACGATCTTGGTACAATCATAAATGCTTCATTAAAATCCATAATAATCACCAATAATATTATTAACCAAAAAAGAGACTTTTAGTCCCTTATTTATCGCCTTCTTCTAACATAGTCGTAATAAAAATACCATATCCTTTACTAGTATCATTAACAATAACATAGTTTACAGCTCCAATTATCTTATTATTCTGAATAATTGGTGATCCACTCATTCCTTGTACTACACCACCTGTTTTTTCTAGTAATCTTTTATTGGTAATTTCAAACAGAATATTTTTAGTCTTACTATTAGTATCTAAATTAATGATATTAATGTCAAAATCTTCTATTTTATCATTATCTATAACAGTTCTAATATATGCCTTACCTGTCGTTATATCATCAATTTTTCCTACTTCTATCACATCCATTTTTGAAATATCTTTTGAATACTTACCAAATATGCCTGATATTTCATTCTCTTCTACTACTCCATAAATATCATTTTTATCATATACCGCGTTTTTCTCTCCTGCTTTACCATTTCTACTCTTAGTTATTGAAGATACATAGGCATCATAAATTTTTCCATCCTTTATTTCAAACTTTGAAATAGTATTACTCTCTAATATCTCATGTCCAAGTGCTCCAAAAATCCTACTTTCCGGATCTATATAAGTTAAAGTACCAATACCATTAATCTTATCTTTAACATATAATCCAGTTTTTAAAACACCATCACTATCTCTAACTGTTCTCATACTAACATCTTTGTTTTTACCATTTCTAAGTACTCTAAATTTAACAATACCTTCATTCTCTCCTATTAAAGAAACCATTGAAGAAATAGACTCAACTTTATTATCATTTACTTCTAAAATAACATCTCCAACCACAAATCCAGCATCTTTTGCTACATAATTATCATTTACTTTATAAAATCCAACTATCATAACACCTTTCGAATTAACCTCTATTCCTATCGTATTACCTCCAGAAATAACATGTTCTGAATAAGCTAATATATTTATGGGGAAAATAAGAAGAAGAGCCAATAAAACTATTTGTAGTTTGCTTTTATTTCTCATAAAAAATCACCTCATAAAACCAATCTACATTATTAGTATTATTATATTTTAAATTTTTATTTTATAAAAAAATTACCAATTTTAAACTATCTTGTTATTACCATTTAAAAATGATACAATTACATCATACGAGGTGAATTATATGACAAGTCCTAGTATTACAAGAGAAGAATATCGTAAAGCTAAAAATAAAAGAAAAAAAAGACTTCGTCCTTGGGCTTTCTATACATTTCTTATTATTTTCTTATCAATCTTAACTTATTCTATCTATCAAGTATACACTTGGTCACTAGATAATAAACATACTAAAGAGTTAACCAAAGAGTTAGCAGATGATATAAAACCAATTAAAAATGATAGCGAAGGAGAATTAGTAAATCCTCCAAAAGAAGATGATAAAGAGAATGATTATTGGTACTACACATCTCTTCCTTTTTATGAGGTTGATTTTACTAAATTAAAAGAAAAAAATAGTGATACCATTGCTTTCATTCATATGTTTGAAACTAACATAAATTACCCAGTCGTTCAAACAAACAACAATGAATATTATTTATCTAGATCATATGATAAAACAAAAAATGCTGCAGGCTGGGTCTTTATGGACTACAGAAATAATATAGATAACTTATCTGATAACACTGTAATATATGGACATGGTCGTCTAGATAAAACTGTCTTTGGTTCTCTAAAAAACGCTTTAAATAAATCTTGGCAAAATAATAAAGACAATTATATTATTTGGCTATCTACAGAAAAAGAAAATATGATGTTTCAAATATTTTCTATCTACACAATTGAAAAAGAATCTTACTACATCGAAACAAATTTTAAAACAACTAAAGATAAAGAAACTTGGTTAAATACTATGCAAAGTAGAAATCAAGGTATAAAAACAACTACTGTCTCAACATCTGATAAAATTCTAACTCTTTCTACTTGTGAAAATGCTTATGGTGGAAGAATTGTTGTTCAAGCTAAACTAATAAAACGTCAAATAAAAGAATAACTATTTTGACAAATGTAAAATATGAAAGTATAATTATAATATAAGATAGAAAAATTAGGAGGAATAAAAATGGCAAATCCAAATATTGAAGATTACGAACAAACAGATGATATAAGAGATAAGTCTACATCTGGACACGATTCATATAATGAAAGATTTGTAGCAAATCAAGAAACTTCATCAAGAGCTAAAAAGAAAGGTAACTGGCAAAAAGCAAAAGCTGCTGTTCTAGCCGCAATCTACATCACAACAGGTGCTATGGCTTATAAAGGAATAGAAGCTATAAAAGATTATAAAGAAGGAAATGATACTTTAAACGCTTATGTTCAAGCTTTTGAAGAAAACTATGTTGAAGATAATAGAACCCCTACATTTACTAATGATGGTGTCTACTACCAAATAGAAAATATTGCTGATGAATTAAAAAATAAAGAATTAACTCAAGCTGACTACTATGCAATGTATACTACTATGGGAGAACGTACAACAAATCAAGTACTATCTCAATTACCAAATGCCCAATATAAAACAATTGAAGAAAACCTAACTTCTAATGGCTTTTATAATGATGTAGATGCTTGGCGTAGTAATATAAGAAGAAGTTTAGTAATAGAAGATGAATTATCTACAATGTTTAAAGGCGATAAAAAAGAAAATGTCCAAACAGAAGAAAAAGGTTTAGGAGGAAAATAAATGAACGAAAGACCAGTAGAATACGTATTAATAGATAATATTAAATATGAAATAGTAATGGAAAAAACTCTAAACGATAAAACCTATCTTTATTTAACAAACGTTAATGATGATAAAGATATGTTAATTAGAAAATATACTCATGATAATAAAGAAATCTTAAAACCTTTAGATAATGATAAAGAGTTTGAAGAAGCAATGAAACTTATCGAAGACTAAAAAAAGACTTAAAAGTCTTTTTTATTTATAAAAAATGACATAGGTTTGATACAATGTGATTGCTAAAAAGCTAACATTGAAAGAAATAAATCTATGTCTATAAATAATTATATATTAAATGTATTAAAAGAATTACTTTCGGCTATAAAAAATATGATCATTATATTTCATGTATATTCTTAATTAAAAGCATTATAAAAGGATGATTTTCACCATCCTTATAAGCGCTTCATTTATCAAATTTATGTCTACCAACATATTTGACAAAGAACCATAAAATGTTAATACCACTCACATTTTTGACTTTTTCTTTTTAAAAGTTAATATAAATAATACTAATAAAGTTATAAAGCCGCAAACAATTAAGACACTTCTAAAATCCATTATTTTTATCATTCGCACAAAGAAATCCTGAGGTGTTTCATTTCCATCCACCCAATCTCTATGCATAGAAAATAAAAAACTATGAATAAATAATAAAGGTGAGAAAAAAATTTGCATAAATCCAAGATTCTTTCTCTTTTTTAACAAATTATATATTCCAGTTAAAAAACTTACAAGAGTAAAAGCTTGTCCTCCATACCATAGCATAATAATCACCTCTATTTATTTTAAAATACCATATAATTCAAAAAAAATAAATACAAATGAAAAAATACAGGATAAAAACATAAATTAACAAATTCCAAAGATAATACAGAAAAATATCATCTTTTTGTTATTTTATAAAAAGATTCATATGCAGAATCTAGTCTCTTTTAATTTCTACTCTTCTACTTTAAAGTCTACTACTTCTCCATTATCTTTAACTAACTTTGTAATAGCCTCTTCAGCATTCTTTAATTTCTCATCACAAGTCTTAGCAAGCTTCATAGCCTCATTAAAATTGTCTATTGCCTCATCCAAAGGTACTTCTCCAGACTCTAACTTTTTAACAATAACTTCTAATTTTTCTAAACTCTCTTCAAAACTTAATTCTTTTTTCTTCTCTGCCATACTCTCTCTCCTCTAACAAACCTTAGTCTTAATATTTCCATCACTAAGTTCTATTTCTAATAAATCGTCCCTTTTAACGTCTCTAACACTCTTAACTACCTTATCTCCACATCTAGTAATAGAGTATCCTCTCTTAATTGTAAGAAGTGGACTAAGAGTTTCTAACTTAGATACTAATTGTAAATATTTATTTGCTTTCTTATCAAGTATTTGAAAAGGACTTCTTAAAGCATAAGAATTCTTAATATTTAAAAGTTCTTTTTCTTTTACCGCAATAAGCGCCTTACTACTATATTTTAATCTCTCAAATAATCCATCAAATACTAATTCTTTATTTTGATATATTGTAATTGGATTAGTAAGAACTGATCTATCCATTAAAGATGTAAGTCTATCTCTATATCTTTTTAAGTCATTTGACATAGCTTTATTAAGACGTATATTAATTTGTCCTAGTAATCTTTTAACATCGTTGATATCTGGAACAGCCATCTCTGCAGCTCCTGTTGGAGTCGGTGCTCTTAAATCTGCAACAAAGTCTGCTATTGTAAAATCTATTTCATGTCCAACAGCACTAATAACTGGTGTTTGACATTCATATATTGCTCTAGCAACAATCTCTTCATTAAAAGCCCATAAGTCTTCAATGCTTCCTCCACCTCGTCCAACAATCAAAGTATCAAGATCATAATTAGCACTATTCTTAATCTGTCTAACTATATCTTCTTTAGCATCTTCTCCTTGAACTAAAGTTGGAAATAAATAAATTTCTGCTAAAGGCCATCTTCTCTTAATAGTAGAAATAATATCTTTAATAGCCGCCCCAGTAGGAGCTGTAACTACCCCAACTCTTCTAGGTATCTTAGGAATCTTTTTCTTAATACTAGGATCAAATAATCCCTCTTCGCCTAGTCTTTTCTTTAACTGTTCAAAAGCAATATATAAGTTACCAACACCATCTTCTAACATATCATTAACATATATTTGGTATCCTCCATTAGCCTCAAACACACTAATCTTCCCAGTAACTAATACCTTCATACCATCACTAGGTATAAACTTAAGTTTCTTAGTACTAGATGCAAACATAATAGCATTAATCCTACTACCATCATCTTTCAAAGTAAAATAATAATGTCCCCTACTATGAGCCTTAAAATTAGATATTTCCCCCTTTAAAAATACCTCATTCAAATTAACATCATTATCTATCTTATACTTAATATATCTTGTTAATTGTGTAACAGTAATATATTTATCATTCATAACATCACCAAATATTTTTTATTGTTCTTCTTCATGATAAACTTTATCTAAAACTCCATTAATCATCTTAGTAACAGCCTCATCTGAATACTTCTTAGAAAGTTCTATTGCTTCATTAATCGCAACTACACTAGGAGTCTCAGTATATTTAAGTTCATAAATACCAAGTAATAATATAGCCTGATCAACTTTATTTAGTCTATCTAATGTCCAACTACTTAAATATTTATTAGCAAGACTACTCAAAGTACTTTTATTTTCTAAAATACCATGAACACAACTATCTACAAACTCATTTTGTACTTCTAATTGTTCTTTTATTAAATCATTAACATTATATTCTAATTTAGCCTCTTCTAAAATAATAGTCTGATAAATTACTTTAACAATAACTTCTCTTAACTCACTTCTATTCTTCATTTAATTCATCCTTTCAAAAAAGTCTTATATATATATGATTATATCATATATTTACTATTTTTTATCCTTAACTTCTTTTTTTAATTCATATAAGAAAGATAATGCTTCCATTGGTGTCATTTCCAAAGGATTTATTTCTTTAATTTTCTCTTCTATTGGATTTTTCTTCTCTTCTACTTCACTCTCACTAAGTTCAAATAATGATGTTTGCGTAAAAGTCTCTTTCTTAACATTTTTCTTCTCATATATATTAAGTATCTCATCTGCTCTTTTAATTAAACTATCAGGTAACTTAGCAAGACCAGCTACATGAATGCCATAACTTTTATCAACCGAACCTGGTTTAATCTTATGTAAGAAGGTAATTTTTCCATCTTCTTCTATTGCCGAAACATGAACATTCTTTAAATGTTTTAAGTCTTTTTCTAAAATAGTCAATTCATGATAATGTGTTGAAAACATCGTTTTAGCTCTAATCTTATCATGAATATACTCAAGAATAGCTTGAGCAAGACTCATACCATCATATGTTGCTGTACCTCTACCTAACTCATCAAATAATATTAAACTATTCTCTGTAGCCTCACTGATTGCATAATTTGCTTCTTTCATTTCTACCATAAAAGTAGATTCTCCTGATACTAAATCATCTGTTGCTCCAATACGTGTAAATATCTTATCAAAAATAGGCATAGAACAACTCTTACAAGGTACAAAACATCCAATCTGAGCCATAATAACTGTAATAGCACATTGTCTCATATAAGTAGATTTACCAGCCATATTAGGCCCAGTTATTAATAAAATATCCGTAGTCTTATCCATAACAATATCATTAGGAACATACTTATCTTTCATAACTTGTTCAACTACTGGATGACGACATCCAATCATCTTAAGATTACGATCATTAACAAGTTCTGGTCTAACAAACTTATAGTTATCAGATACAATTGAAAAAGACTGTAACATATCAACTTCACTAATAGTTTTTGCAAGTTTTTGTAACTTAGAAACATATCTCTTAACAACTTCCCTAATATCCATAAATAACTTAAATTCCAAGTTAACAATCTTATCTTCAGCACCAAGTATAATATTTTCTTTTTCTTTTAATAATGGAGTAATAAATCTCTCACAATTAGTTAAAGTCTGTCTTCTCTCATACCCATACTCATCTTTAATTAAATGTTTTTGTCCCTTAGAAACCTCAATATAATATCCAAATACTTTATTAAATCCCACTTTTAAAGTCTTAATACCAGTTCTTTCTCTTTCTTGTTGTTCGATCTCTAATATAAAGTCTTTAGATCCAGCACTAATATTTTTTAATTCATCAAGTTCACTATTATATCCTGGTTTTATTAAATGTCCCTCATGTAAAGTAAAAGGGGCATCTTCAAGTATAGCCCTATCAAGTAATGAATATAAATCATCAAATACTTCAATAGTCTTATCATATCCTATTTCTTTTAATATATCTCTAATCTTAGGAAGTACTGCTAAAGATCCTTTTAATTGTAACAAATCTTTAGCATTCAAGTTACCATAAGTAACTCTTCCAGCAATTCTTTCTAAGTCATATACTTCTTCTAATGCTTTAATTAAATCATCTCTTAAAATAAACTCAGTAGATAACTTAGATACAAAGTTATATCTTCTTTCCAACTCTTCTCTAGAAGTCAAAGGATTTTCTATATTATGTTTTAAAAATCTAGATCCCATCGCTGTCTTATTCTTATCAAGTAACCAAAATAAACTATATTGTCTTTCTCTATTTCTAATAGTCTCTATTAACTCTAAATTCTTCTTAGTATTAATATCAAACTCCAAGTATTCACTTGATTTAACTACTACAGCTTTTTGTAAATGATGTAAATCTCCCTTCTTAGTATCTACTATATAGTATAGTAAATGTTTTAAAGTCTTAACTAATCTCACATCTTCTAAATTCTTATATATATATTCATAGTTCTTATCTTCTAACTCATCTTTAGTAATAGTAACTAATATTCCATGATTAGTTCTAAGTTCTTCTACTATTTCTCTATCTATTAAATCATTAACTATTACTTCTCTAAATCCATTTCTAACTACTTCTTTTATTACTTTATATTTTTCTCCATCTATTAATGTAACATATACTTCTCCTGTTGATACATCTGCATACCCAATTCCATAGCAATATGAAAAGTCATATATATTAGCAATATAATTATTACTTTTAGCATCTATATTAGAATCAAGTCTTGTACCTTTAGTAACTATTTGTATTACATCTCTCTTAACCATTCCCTTAGTCTCTTTAGGATCTTCTAATTGCTCACAAATTGCTACTTTATATCCTTTATCTATAAGAGTATCTACATATGAAGCATAAGCATGGTATGGTATTCCACACATCGGAACTCTCTCTTCTAATCCTGCTTGTTTTCCTGTCAAAGTAAGTTCCAAAATACGTGAAGCAAGTATTGCATCCTCAAAAAACATCTCATAAAAATCTCCAAGTCTAAAAAAGATAATACTATCTTCGTATTTATCTTTTATTTCCATATATTGTTGCATCATAGGACTTAATTTTTCTCTATCTACTTCACTACGTTTCATTTTACTTCACCTACAACAAGTATTATATCAAAAATACCTACCCAAATAAAGAAAAATAGCAAGTTTTTCACTCACTATTTTTAACTAAAAGCTTCTAGAACTTCCGCCACCACCAGATGAGCCTCCACCACCGGAAAATCCTCCACCAGAAGAGCCACCACCTCCGTAGTATCCTCCTCTAGAACTATATGTAGAATCAAAACTACAAAATCTTGCAATAAGGAATGCAATTATTTGTAAAAATAAAAATACAAACCACATAGAACCATATAAAAAGCTCATTATAAATATGAATATTACATCTCCTAAACATAACATCACAGAAATAAAACTAATTTTCTTCTTTTTAGCTTTACTTGCATATCTAAAATAAAGTCCTAATATAAAAGAGGGTCCTACAAGAGCACTAGCTATTACAAAAACTAAAGTATCTATTGGATCATTTGTATCATTACCACCAACAGTAACAACACTATCTGTATTACTTAAAGCATCAACTTCATAGTACTCACATAACTTAGTATAAAAAGCCGTATATCCATTCTTAACACCATTATTCCAATCATTATTTTTTAAATAAGGAATAATGTACTCATCTTGATATCTACCAGTAAGCCCATCAGGTAAAACACCCTCTAAACCATACCCAACTTCTACTCTAAACTTTCTATCATTTACAACTAGTAGTAATAACAATCCATTATTCTTTTTACTATCTCCAATACCAAAACTTCTAAATAACTTAGTAGCATACTCTTCTAAGTTTTCACCATTTAAAGTATCAATAGTAACAACAACAATCTGTGCTGAAGTCTTATTAGCTAAATCTACTGATCTACTCATAATATAATTTTCAACTTCATCATCTAAAACATTAGCATAATCATTAATATAAAAATTACTAGTTGGCTCAACCAAACCTAATACATTAAATGGTATAAGTATTAAAAATAATCCAATAAATATACTTGTAATTAATATTTTTCTCATCTTAGAACTCTACATTAGGAACTTCTACTTTAGCAGGATCTGCATTAAAATAATCTGCTTTACTAAAGTTAAACATAGAAGCTATTATATTATTAGGAAATTTTACAATTAAAGTATTATATTCTTTAACTGCACTATTATAGTCTCTTCTAGCTGTTGCTATTCTATTTTCTGTACCTGCAAGTTCATCTTGTAAATTAATGAAATTAGTATTAGCTTTTAGATCTGGATAATTCTCAACTACTACCATTAATGCACTAATAGCGTTAGTTAATTCTTGGTTAGCATTTGCTTTATCTTCTACACTTTTAGCAGCTAATAAGTTCTCTCGTGCTGATGTAATACTATCAATAACTTTTTCTTCATGTTGTGCATATCCTTTAATTGTACTAACTAAGTTAGGTATTAAATCTGCTCTTCTTTGTAGATATACATCAACATTAGCCATCTCTGTATCTACATTCTCTCTACTAGTAACCATAGTATTATAATTACCAACTAAAGAAAATACCAATAATAATACAACTCCTAACACAACCAAACCTATAATTGTACCCTTCTTCATCTTATCTCCTCCTTATTATAAATTATAAACTAATTAATTATAAATGAAAAGAAAAAAAGATAAATCCGGACTAAATCTTCCCAAATTTACCTTTTGCTTTATATAAAGATATACCTTCTTTTTCTTTATTAATTACTTGTCTTAATAATGGATCAGTAGTACTAGCAGCAACTTGTTTTGTAAGTCTTTGTGCTAACTTAGGATTATTACACATATGTAAATTTCTAATAATAGCCATCTTCTGTTTAAATGTATATGTCTCAAAATCTTCTAGTTTTAATTCTCCTACATTCTCAAACTCTTTATCTATATCCATTCTAATACTTTTACATGTAACTACTGGTTTATCACTCTCTAATTTTTTGCCACTACTTTTTCTACTCTTCTTAAAGATATCTGTATCATCAATAAAATACTCATCTAACATACGCATTTGTTTAGCAACTTCACCAGCTTCAGCTACTCTTCCTTCTCTTTTATACATAGTTAATAAATAGTGCATTGCTTTAACTGCTTTATATGATCCAACACCTAAGTAACCTAGTAATTGTTTTTCTGTACTTTCAAAGTCTTGCATTCTAAATAATGCTTTTCCTATATAATAGTCAAAATCAGCTATACCAGTCTCTTCTTTTCCTCTTCCACATAACTCTATAGCATCAGCATAATTTTCTCCTTTAATAAGACCTCTAACACTTCTAACATAACTTCTATACTTCTTAAATAGTTCTGTATCCATATTTCTAGAAAACTTTCTCTCTGCTATTCTTTTTCTAACAAAATAAGTAACTACAGAATTAGCACCATCTACAAATAATTGTTCATTTTCTGTAAATAATCTCTCAGCTAAATCAACATCTCTAGTAGTCTCCATATAAATATAGTTAAGTAATCTTTGACAACTAACACTATCTAATTTCCCATCTATTGTTACTTTCCCATCATTTGCTTCTATTCCCTGAAAAAAGATTTCTTTTTGTTTCATAACTAAAGCATCCATATTATCTGCTAATATATAAAATGCAAATGGAATATTTGATATATCAAACGAATTAGGTAATCTTGTTATTTTAGCAATCTTATTTCTAGCTGTAATATAGTTTCCTTTGTTAAACTCTTCCATTGCTTCAACATATAGTCTATTTATTAAACTATTAGCTCTATAAGCACTAGTATCTATATCTACTTGATAATCAGACTCTTCTAACAATGTTGGATCTTTATCTAAATCACTTGTTACTTGACTAACTGCAATTGCCAAAGCTAAATCAAGACCAGGATCAGTCTTAACAGCATCAGCCATTGAAATATATTGATATGCTTTATCAAATTCTCCCTCTTTAACTGCAATCTTATATAACCCGTAATAAACAGAAAAATCACTCTTACCAGTTTCTAACACTTCATGTAAAAGCTTCTTAGCTTCACTATATTTTCCATCTAAAAAGTAATACTTACTCATATATAAAGCATAACCATCATCATTATCACTTTTTAATCTAGAAAGTAATTTCTCAACTGTAACTCTTTGTGCATCAGAAAGAGTATTATAATTTAATAAACGTCTTAAATTATGTTTAATATCTTGTTTTGACATATTAATCCCCCTCATTTAAGAATTGGTCTATATAATATCACAAAAATTAAAAATAATCAATCTTAACTAAAAGTAAAAAGAAAAGAAGTAAAATTTACTTCTCTACACTTTTCTTATATAGTTCTACTCTATTTCTTATATTTTCTTTTCCAAGTATCTTCATTATTGAGAATAAGTCTGGAGATTGTCTTCTACCTGTAACCATAACTCTAATTGCTTCACATATATCTCCAACATGGCCTTTATATTCATCTGGATTCTTTTTATAATCTTTTGGACTAGCTGCATAGCCATGACCACTAGCAAACTCCTTAGTCATATTAAACCATTCTTCATTAGTAACATCTAAATCAAGATTATCTAAATATTCACTTACTAATGAAACATCATATGTCTTATCTCCATCATATTTAGAATAGTTCTCACTATCAAACATTGAATCAATTGCATAAGAGAACTCCTCTTTAACATCACTATACTTAGCTATATCTTTTCTAGGTCTAGGTCCATCTTTTTCTATACTTAAGAACTTAATCATTCTATCTTTATTTTCTTCTAATAACTTAGCGTAGTCTTGATCATATTTTTTAGCCCAAACAAGCGTCTCATCATATACTTCCTTGCCAGTCTTTCTTGAAAAATATGTTTTACAAATATTATTAAACTTAGCCTCATCAAAACTAGTTCCACCAATAGCTTGTTTATCAAAACTAAAAGTAAAATCTTCTATAGTTTTATCTTGATTTGCTAAATACCATTCCTCAAAATTAGTATTTGTAATTGTTGCTAGATAAAGATGTAATGCCTCTATTGGAATTCCACCTTCTTCATAGTATTTAACTCCAGCCCAAGGATCTTTTCTCTTACTTATTTTACGAATTGTTCCTGTTTCTTGATCTTTAATTGTAATAGGAGCAATATGTGCATATTGAACTTTCTTAAAACCAAGAACTTCAAATAATTGAATATGTAAAGGCAAACTAGAAACCCATTCATCTCCACGAATAACATGAGTTGTATGCATTAAATGATCATCTATCGCATGTGCAAAGTGATAAGTAGGAATTCCATTTTTCTTTAAAAGTACTGTATCTGTATCATGCTCTGGAAATTTCATTTTTCCTTTAATGCAATCAACTACTTCAATTGTCTTACTAGCATCTCCTGGAGATTTTAATCTAATAACATATTCTTCTCCTCTAGCAAGTTTTTCTTTTATCTCTTCAAGTGATAAATCCCTATCAACAGCATAAATACCATAAACACCAGTTCTTACTTTATTTATCTCTTGTTCTTCTCTTATATTATTAAGTTCTTCTTCAGTCATAAAACATGGATAAGCAAGTCCTTGTTTAATTAAATCTTTTACATAAGTTTGATAAATCTCTGCACGTTCACTTTGTTGATAAGATCCATATTTACCTCCAAAGCTATAACCCTCTGTAGGTAAAATATTAAATCCATGTAAAACACTAACGATATTTTCAATTCCACCCTCAACCATACGTTTTTGATCTGTATCTTCAATTCTTAAAAAGAAAACACCTTTACTTTGTCTAGCATAAACCATATCACAAAAAGCTGAATATAAGTTACCTAAATGAACACTACCAGTTGGAGAAGGTCCATATCTTGTTACCATTGCGCCTTCATCTAAATCTCTTTCTGGATATAATTCTTCATAATATTCTCTAGTCTTTGTAATATTAGGAAATAAAATCTCTGCTAATTCGCATCTTTCTTCTTTATTCATAAATACACCTCTCTGTATTAATATCCATATTGGCTGCCCTAGTTAGATTCGAACTAACGAAATGGTGCGGTCAGAGCGCACTGCCTTACCACTTGGCTATAGGGCAATAAACTTAACAATTCAATTTTACAACATTATCATAAAAAAATAAAGAAAAATAAAAGCAAAAATAAAAACTCGAAAAATCATTCCGAGTTAACATCCATAATTGGTAGCGACGGAGGGAATCGAACCCCCGACCTTCCGGGTATGAACCGGACGCTCTAGCCAGCTGAGCTACATCGCCATTTGCAAGTAACAAATTAATTATAACAAAATGATTTTTGTTTTTCAATACTTTTTTTAACTTTTTTCAAAACCAAGTGCATATACTTAAAATGAAGAAAAGTTTGCTATAAAAAGAAAAATATAGTATAATAAGACCCAGGTGATGAAAAATGTCAAAATATTATAGAGGAAATATTGAAAGAATGACTGTTGAAAGAATAAAAATTTATAATGGGGTTAGAACTTTAGTTACAGGAAGTACTGTTATAAGAAAAGATGCAATCTTTTATAAAAACAGATTTGGCGTATTAATAAATGCCGAAAATGGAGAAGCGCCTATTCGTAAAGAAGAAGCTTACGATTACCTAACACACATTACAGAAAACGCAGGAAATGGTATTGGTGAAGCTTGTCAATTCGTTGATACAACAAAATTGACACCAGCTGAAGACGTAACTAAAGAAGACGTAAAGCAATTAAGAAAAGCTTACAAAGAAAAACATATTAACTAAAAAGACGATTTATTAATCGTCTTTTTTCAGACTGTTGACAAAGTAAATATGTTAATAGTCTTTTTATTTTAAAAAAAATAGTATATAATTTAATTGTAAGGTTGCTTATTATCTCAACAATTTTAAGCTTACTAACCTTACTTTTT
>OIZT01000181.1_pt1 | contig 45105 bp, 56 predicted proteins | sample 1588611 | NCBI WGS metagenome assembly OIZT01 (sample SAMN03283278) | human gut metagenome | biome: human-associated habitat; material: feces | host: Homo sapiens | place: Peru | collected 2012
CTTCTATATCTAATTCTTTTATAAATTTTGATACTGAATTATTAAATCGTTCTAGTATTTGTTCTTCTAAATAATCATATGGATAAAAGTGTGAACTACATCTTCCTCTCTTTGGATCTCTAGAATATCTATTACAATTAATAGACCAATAATCAAGTTTCTTTCTATAATAAACAGATAGTCTATTGCCACACTCTTTACAAAATATTTTTCCTTCTAAAATTCTTTTGGGTCTTTCTGTTTTTAAACTATAATTTCTAGTTTTTCTTTTTCCTAAAGAATTAACATATTTAAAAGTTTCTTTATCTACTAATGGTTCATGAGTATCTTCAACTATTACCCATAAACTTTCATCTAAAGTTATTTTCTTCTTTGATTTATAATTTACTTTTGTTTGAGTGTGTTGAACCATATCCCCAGTATAAATTCTATTACTTAAAATTTTCTTTACTGTTGATATATTCCAACTATCTCTATCAATCAATCTAGAAGAATAATTAGTTTTCTTATATCCTGCTGGTGTGGGTACATTCATATTATTTAATCTTGTTGCTATTTCTGTTGGCCCTATTCCTTCTGCTCTCCACTTAAATATTTTTTTAACAATTGGTGCAGTTTCTGGATTAGGTATTAAATGTCCTTTATCGAATGGATCTCTCATATAACCATAACTAGGCCCACTTCCTATAAATTTACCATCCTTTCTTTTATCGTTTAATACATTTCTTATTTTTATAGAATTTTGTTTACTATAATAATCATTACAAGCAATTATAAATGTTGAAGAATCATTACTAGCTTGATTTTTAAAACTATCATATGATTCAAGTATAGATATAAATCTTATATTATTTTCAGGAAAAAATGTTTCAATATAATATCCTGTCATAACATGATCTCTACCAAATCTAGATAAATCTTTAACTACTACACAATTTATCTTTTTTTGTTTTATATCCTCTAACATTTTTTGAAATCCCGGTCTATCAAAATTAGTACCAGAATATCCATCATCTACATATTCTCCACATAGATTAAAATTATTATTTTTAACATAACTCCTTAGTAATTCTTTTTGATTAATAACACTTTCACTATCAGATTCATATTTTTTATCTTTATCTTCTTGAGATAATCTTATATAGATTCCAACATTAAAATCTATTTCAGTTAAGTAAGTATTATACATTCAATCCTCCAATCTTCTTACTTGACTGAGTATTAAGACAATTTAATAATACCGCATTATTAAAAAAATTACAGCGCATTATTTTCTTTTTCTATCTCTTCGATAAGATATTTTAAAATAAGATCTTTAAAAGTTATATTATTTTCATTCATAGCAACACCTACTTAAAGTTATGTTGTTTTTATTTATTTTATTATTGTTTAAATCTATTTTATATTCCCACTTTTATTTAATAAAAAAATCCCTATATTATTTTGATATAAGGATTATTCTTCGTTTATAACTGAATCAATGTTTTTTAGAATATATTCTATTAATAAAGTTTCCATTATAGATTGTATTGTAACTTTTTTATTTTCTATCACTCTTTTAAGAGCCATTTTTGTATGGGCATCAATTCTAAATTTAACTTGATTATTTTTTGACAAAGCCATTTTTCACTCTCCTTTCTAAAAATTGGTACTATTGTATGCACATTAATTTTTAAATACTATTTTAGGAAAAGTATTTTAATAAAGCAGGATAAGCATGTTTACAAACAACTCACCAGTGGTGAGTTTTACCTTATTTTATAAGTATTTATAAAATTAATTAGTGTTTACACTTTTAATATTTGTTATACAATTGTATACTTTTTATTCCTTATTATAAGGGGTGTTATCCAATCGTATACATTTTTTTAAATAACTAACTAAGGTTTTTGGTACTAAAAATATAAAATTACAATTAATACTTAGTACCAAACTTTTTATATTGAATTTAAAGGGGGATTTTTGAATATGAAAAAAACACTGACCCTTTCTGTAAGAGCAATGCTATAAATACATCTAATTGCATTATTATTTCATATTCTACTATATTGTATCACATGATTGTTGAAAGTCAATTAGTAATAAATGTTGTATTAATCTTGATAAAAATGTTGTATAAAAATTCTATAAAGCCATATAAATACTGCATTTATATAAATAGACACTTTAATAGATAATATATTATTGACAAGAATATGTAATTTTTAATTACTAAATTTTTATCAAAATAATGTTGTTATTATAACTATTATTTATAATTCCAAATACCTAACTGTCCTTTAACTTTTATTGGAATAATAGGTTCTACATCTTCCAAAACCCAAGCATATTCCACCAACACCAGCAAATAAACTTCCAACCTTATATTCAACCATATGTACCATCCTTTCTAGTTTTTATGTGTCAATATAATTATAACATAAAAACTAACTTTTTTCTCTAATGTGATTTTTATATTCAAAAATCATAAAAAAAAGAAAGAAATCAATCTTTTCTTTTTTTATATAATACTTATAATTTAGAATATAGTATTACATTTTAAAATAATTTCTTCAGCTTTTAACATCCCTTTGGGAGAAATTGTACATTTCTCATTATCATATTCTATATATTTTTCATTATGCATCTGTTTTAATAACTTCTTAAATGTAGTTTTATTAGAATATTCTACATTTTTTATAAGTTCATCAACACCCATAGTATCATTAATATAAAGAATAATAAGAATTTTATCACAACATTTCATATTATTATCTAATATCCTAAATTTATCTTCAACACGCCAAAGCAAATCAATCTCTTTATTAATTATTGAATCTATATTTTTTTGACATTCGGTCATATCTTCTTTTGAGAAAACCCTATATAATTCTGCCAAAATCCATTTTGCACTTGATAATAATAAATTGGCATCCATTTTATTAGGAATAATATTGTTTTTATGAATTGCTCCTCTTTTATTTCTAATACAATACATAGAATATAATAGCCTAGGAATTATTACTCTAATATTTTCTTCTACATTTTGAACATTTTCCCATTTTATTAAAATTGTTTCATTAAAATTATTTAATTTATTTTTTAATGGCGTATAACTACCCATTATCATATATTCAATAATTCTGTAAACAGTTTCATTAAATTGTCCCATTTCATTAATAAAATACTGCCAATTTCCTTTGGAATATTCCTTTAAGCCTTTACAATAAGAATCAAATAATCCGTTTGATAAATCAAGCGGAATTTCATTATCAAAAGTGTTCTTTATATTAGATATATTCATATTAAACAGATTTGCAATATTCTATAAGCATATTTTGGGCTAAAGAAAATTTAGAAGCCATTAAAATGATTTTGTTACTTTCATATTTTAACCACTCGCAATTTTTATAAGATCTTGCAGCATTATTTGAAGAAATATTTAATTGTTTTAATACAGTAATGACATCTTTTTGCATTACATCTCCTAAATTGGCACTTTTTTTCCATAAAGCTAAAATTGTCCCTACTATTACTACATCAGGCAGTGCTCTTTTATTTGCAAACTGTCTTTTATAATTCCCCCAAGTTTTCATATCTAAGTGAATAAATGGTGTTTCCATTGTCGGATTAAGAGCATCTTTAATTAAATCCACTTCTATATCAATTTCTTTCGCAAATTTTTCAACCGGAGATAAAATAACCTTGCTCTCATTATCTTTATTTTCGCTTTTATTTATAGCATTCAAAGGTTGAGAGTCATTGCACTTAATACTATTTAACACACTTTGCCATAATGTTAAATTATTACTAGTTGCCACGACCTTATCATCTACATATAAAACCGTTTTAAAAATAGGCTCGTTTTCGTTCATTTCTATACACCTCCCTAACATTTTAAAATAAACGATTACAACTATATTATTACATAGTCAAAGCTTTTTGTCAACTCTAAAGTTTATTTTCGCAACCTTTTTTGTTTGTTTTTTTAAACATCAACGGTGGCTTTTACATTTTTGTAATTTTAATATCTTAATACCCAATCATTTCTTTGTAGTGGTAACTGAACTCGCCACCCCCTGCATTCAAGTGATTAGATATTACAATTACATCTTTATTGTTACCAAACTCTGATAATATTTTGCTTGTTCTTTCTGTTGGTGATAAAGTTATATCACTATTCCTTGTTAATGCTACTGGTACACCTAATTCTTTAAATCTATCATACATATATTCAGATATTAATAATGTGTAATCTTTTTCTAACATATCATTTCCTGTTGCACCGGAATCGGTTCCACCATGTCCTGGGTCTATTATAATACCAGTTAATTTTCTTATATCATCCATTGATATCACTCCTCATAATAATTTATGAAAGATATGTAAAAATGGTTAAATATAATTATTTTTTATTCTCCTTTGGCTACATATAAGTATTTATCTTCTTTTATTATAGTTAATTTATAAGTTGTTGGATAAGATAAATCTTTTTCATAAGAGATGTTTACTTCGACTAAATAACCTTTATATTCTTTATTATTATAATTAAATGTTGTTTCTTTTACCAAATCAATATTTACTTCATTTACTATTGGTAATTCTTGTACTCTATCATTATATATATTACTTAATATATTTGAATATAATCCTGTTTGATTTATTTTTATGAAGTCTTCTCTAAAATCTGGATAAATAAATTGTAATCCTCCAATATCTGATGAAGTTACTTTATTATCTAAAGTAAATACATCTGTAACAAATAATTTTGCTACTATTTTAGCATATTCTTCATAATCTACTTCATCTTTATTAGTAATATCTTTTAGTTCTTTATATAGACTTTTATAATAGTCTGTGGCATCTTCTTCTAGATAATATCCATATTTATCAATTACATCTACTTTTTTTGCTTCTTTAACATCTTGTTCTTGATTATCTTTTTTTGTTGTTAATGATAATATTATTACTACAATTGTTAGGATAACTAAAGTAGATAAGATTATTAATACTAATTTGTTTTTCTTTTTATTCTTCATTTAATCACTCTTTCTATATATATTTTATCATATTTTTTTACTTATATATAATTTTTTTAAAAAAACTAATATATTTTCTATATTAGTAATTTTTTATTCTGTTCTAAGTGCTTCGACTGGGTCTTTTTTACTTGCTATTTTACTTGGGATAAGTCCAGCGATTAATGTTAATGATACACTTATTATTACAAGTATTATTGCTCCAAGTAAAGGTAGGGATGCTACGCTTAGTCCTACTAAATGTTTTAATACAATATTAATTATAACATTTAGTATTAAGGTAACTACAATACCTATTGTACCTGATACTAATCCTATTATCATTGTTTCAGCATTAAATACTCTTGATACATCTTTTTTACTTGCACCGATTGCTCTTAGTATTCCTATTTCTTTTGTTCTTTCTAATACAGAAATATAAGTTATTATTCCTATCATTATTGATGATACTACTAAACTAATTGCTACAAAGGCTATAAGTACATAACTAATAACATTTACTATTGAAGTTACTGAACTCATCATAAGTCCAACAATATCAGTATAGTTAATTACTTTATCTAATTCATTATTATCTGTTTTTTTCTTATTATAGTCTTCAATTATATTACTTATTGTTTCTTTTGATTCAAAATCTTTTGGATAAATATTAATACTACTTGGATAATCTTTATCTACTATTCCTAATTCACTTATTACATTATCATAAGTATTATTTTCCATACTAGTCATTAGACTAATTAATTCTTCTTGGGATAATGATGATATATAGTATTTTTGTTCATTAGTTAAGTTATTGATATCAAATTTGCTAGAAAAATCCATTCCTGTTAGAACATTTATTTCTTTATTGTTTAATTGTTCTTTTGCTATATCAGTTTCTAGTGTTTTATCTATTGCATAATCTACTAAACTTCTTTTATAACCTATATTACCATATACTTTATTTGACATTCTTTCTTCATTTGGTTTAATTATTCCTACTATTTTTAAATCTATGCCATTATCTATTAATGATTTTATGTAATTATCATCACTTTGTTTATCTATATAGACATTACCACTTTTTTGATAATATGATGTTGATAAGACTAATTTTAATTTTAAATCTAATAGTTCGTTATAATCATAAGATGTTGCTTCAGAATTGAATTCTGTTTTATTTCCTCTGAATATTTCTTTGATTGCTTCTTTCAATGGTTCAGTATTTAAGACTCCTAATGAGTATAATGTATAGTCACTTATTTCGTTGTTTTCATCCACTATTAAAACTACTTCGTTATATTCGGTCGGCCATTTACCTGATACTAGATTGTATTGGTCTTTTAGTAAGTCTTCGTTATCTAATAGTTGTTTAAATACTTCAGTTTGACTATATGTTGCAGAATCTCCATAATTTGTATTTCCCATCATTTCACTTAATCCAACATTATCAAATATTTCGTTTGGATTTACTTTTACTATACCATTGGAGTAATCTGCATTATATACATTTAGTGTTATGTTATAACCATATTCAATTGAATTTGTATATTCTGATAGATGTTCTTCTTCGATAAATTTTTTGAATTCATGTAAATCATTTGATTGAACTTGGTTAGCCATTGTTTCCACTACATTATTCATAATGTTATTGGTATATATTTTATCAAACGGATGTTCTTTTTTATCATTCATTCCCATCATTGATACCATAATGCTTGACATATCAACATTTTGTTTATAAATTGATATTGGATATGTACTTAATGTATCTTCTTCAATAGAATTGATATAATTTTGAACACCGTTTGATAGTGATAAGATTAATGCTATTCCTATAATACCAATTGAACCTGCAAATGATGTTAGAAATGTTCTACCTTTTTTGGTCATTAAGTTATTTAATGATAATGATAAAGCTGTTTTTATTGACATTGATTTTTTACCTTTGGCAGTAAATTCTTGTTCTTCTTTTTTCTCTGGTTCATATGGTTTAGAATCTGATACCATATTTCCATCAAGTAATTTTATTATTCTTGTGGAATATTCTTTTGCTAAATCAGGATTATGTGTTACCATTATAATTAATTTATCTTTAGAAATAGATTTTAATAGTTCCATTATTTGCACACTTGTTTTAGAATCTAAGGCTCCGGTTGGTGCATTGTTTAAATCCAATTTATTTAACTTTCAAAATTCCATACTATTTTCATATCTCTTGTATTAGTTTCTTTATCATATTTACCAATATAAATTCTATCGATAAAATCAGAAACAATATCTATATCAATACACTCGATATGTTTATACTTACTATATACAGTTTCTTTAGTTTTCAATATGGCTTTTTTATCATTGATTAATTTTAGTTCTTCTTTGATTTTAGCAGCTCTATTTTCTAACTTTTCACTATCATCTTTATATTTACTTTTTAATATTACATACTCATCTGTATCTAATAAACCATTGATTTTATCTTCGTATAAATGTTGAAAGTATGTTTTTTTATTTTGTAATTCCTTATTAACATCAATTAATTCTTTGTTTAAACTATTTATTCTACTTTTGAATAAATCACTATCAGTATCCTTTTCTTTAAATTCTTTTAATTGTTCTTCGTTATAAAAGCGATTTAGTAATTCATTGATTTTGCCTAACGCAAAATTATTCAATTCATCCTTACTTATATTACTACGATTATCACAACTCTTGTACTTTTCCTGTTGGTCTTTGCATCTAAAATATACATGATTAGAATCTCCTGTTCTGCAATAAACTTTTCCACAACATTTGCAATAAAGCTTATGAACAAATGGATTATAATATCCATCTTTGTTGGCACGAACTCTTTGCTTTAATCTTTCTTGAACCTTTAACCATTGTTCCAATGAAACAATTCTCTCATGTGTATTTTCAACTCTTATCCAATCTTCTTTATCTTTTTTTACTTTCTTCTTATTTTTATAACTTACATTTGTTGTTTTTGATTGAACTAAATTACCTATATATACTTCATCAGTAAGTATTTTTTTTATCATTTGATCACACCACTTACATTTTTTTCTGATGTTTTTTTCATAATCAATTATTTTTTTCTCATCATTAGTTATTTGAATAATGTCAAAATAATATTTTTCGTGTTCTATATTATTTTCTAATAATATATCAAATTGATAATTAATTGTATGCTTTCTATCTAACATTTCCACAACTGTCGCTATACATGTTGTATCAAAAGGAATAAGATCATCCTTTCTTAATAGCGTCCATTTTTTTACATCAAAATTATTATAATCAATATCATTATCAGTTGTATAATATATTTTCATCTTTTTTTCGGAATAATTTTTTAAATACAATTTACATTTATTGTCAAAATTCTTTTTATCTTTAGAAAATATATTATAAGAAATAAGATTATGCAGTATCTCCCTACTTTCATTAATATAACTTATATCGGCTTTATAAAGACCTGCTTTTTCAATATAATCATACACTAAATAATTATCAAGATATGCTAATTTTAAATTTGAACCTTTAGACATCTTATACTCATACGGACTTGCAACAAAATTATCGTTCAAATATCTTGCTATTGTTTTAAGCCCCATTCCATTGATATAATTTTCAAATATTTGTTTTACAGTTTCAGAAGCTACTGGATCTATAATTAAATGATTTTTATTTTCTGGATCTCTATCGTAACCATAAGGAGCAAAACTTCCTGTAAACTCTCCACTCGCTCTTTTTGCTCTCAATGTTTCTTTAATGTTTATTGAAGTATCTTCTAAATACCATTCATCTGTCAATCCTAAAATTTGACTAGTCTTTTTAGTTTCTCGTCTTGTATTATCAATATGATCCACAACACTTTTAAATTGTACATTCCACTCTAAAAATTTATTATGCAAATATCTTTCTATAAGTTCCATATCTCTTGCAAATCTTGATTGAGTTTTTGCAATTACTACATCTATTTCTCCAGCTTCACAGGCTTTAATCATTTCATTAAACTGTGGCCTTGAACTATCTGCTCCAGACCAGTCCTCATCATTATAAACGCCTACAATTTCATATCCATGCTCTATTGCATAACTACGTAACATTAAATCTTGATTTTTAATACTTTCTGATTTTTCTTCTTTGGTTAATTTATCTCCATCTTCCTTTGATAATCTTTCGTATAACACCGCCCTTAATATTTTATTTGTACTTGTTTCACTATTCATAAAAAATCCTCTCCTATTTTTTAATCATAGTTTCAAGCCCATTTAAATTATAACGCGTATTAAACATAATTACAGCCCTCTAGCAATGAATTTTCCTTTTTTTTAATATAATTATAGAATTTTTTATTAAATATCACTGATAATTCTTCATTTGTAATCTCTAATTTTGATGTTTTATATTCTTCTTCACAAACATAATTAATAGTTCTTTTTTCTTTTCCTTTCTTAACCATTTTATCCCCCTTTTTATTCTTTTTTATTTTTTAGTAATTTGATTGTTCAAACAACTTACCAATCAATACAACTTGATAACCTTTTCTATTTGGATTACAAGTTATTAATGTTATATATTTATCGCTATTACTAATCAAAACATCAGCTTTTCCTGTTTTTTCTATATCATATTTATTAGTGATTTTATAATTATACTTAACCCCTTTATAATAAACATAAACACCATCACCAATATTAACATTTATTAATTTCTTAAAATAAGAAATATTACTGTTTCCAGAATGTGCATATAAAATAAAATTACCCTCTTTATCAGGATAATTACTATGTTCATCAACACTTATAGCATAGTTAATTGAACTGAAATTTTTAGTGCTGTCAACTACACCTCTTTTTAAATCTATACTAGGTATTTCTAAAATTGCTGTATAATTTATTTCTTGTTGATATTCTTTTTTTATTTCTGGTTGTTCTTTTTCCATTTCTTCTTCATCTACTATTTTAGTTTCCTCAATGTAATTGTTTACCATTTCTTCATCTTTTTGAGTTTGATAATAATTATAAACACTCAAAAATGATATTATTACTAAAGAAACAATTATGAATATTTGACCTATTATTTTTAGTTTTTTTCTCATGTTTGATTTTCCCTTTCTATATTATTCCAAAAAGATATTATCGTTTTTTTAATTCTCTTATTTGTTGCAATTTCTACTGTTATATCATCAGTAAATAATTGTTTTAATTTTATTAAATTCATTTTGTTAAACAATGTAGCTATTTCTAATGTATAAACCTCATTATCATCTTTTATTTCATTAATAATTCTTCCATCAAATAAATCTTTTAATTTTTTTAAAAACAGCAAAGCATTATTCTCACTATTTATATTTTTAATAATTTTTCTCATTTTGTTTTGAGTTTGTCTTTGACTAGAAGTAATTATTTTTTGTGTTATCGCTCTCTCTTTACTATTATTATCCTTCTCATAATAATCTCGCAATTTTTCAATCGTATAATAATTATCAGTTAATCTTTTAAGTACCTTTGTTTCTCTTTCACAAATTGGCACTTTTTTATATTTTGGATATAAATCACTATACATATATGTATCTCTAAATATTGGATTACCAAATACAGGAAAGATAATAGTTTTATATTTAAGTGCAATAATTTCATTTGCAGTTAATAATTCTCTACCCAATAAAGAAGTAGTTTGATTACCGCCTATCTTAAATGGATCGGTACTTGTACTTAATGAGCTAGTTGTTATTGTTGCTTTACCAAGTTTTTTTTCAATAATCTGTGCACACTCTACACTATTAGTTTTCAAATAACATAAAGCCGAGTTATCAATTATTATACTAGCTATTTCTTTACCATATATTTGATCTAATTGTGCAAATGATTGTATAAAGAATATATATCTCATTCCCCTAGAACGAGCCACACTAACTGAAACTTGTATATCTCTTATTGGAGGAATTGAAGCAAATTCTTCAAGAATCCATTCAACTTTAACTGGAAGAGTGCCATTATTTTCAGGTAAGTTTGCAAAATTTGATAGATCTTTAATTAACATTCCTAAAATAATTGTAACTAGTTGATAATAGCTATTATCTTCATCTGGCACAATTATAAAAAGTGCTGTTGGTTTTTTAGCAACATCAGTAAGATTAAACTCACTTATGCTAGTTACATTTTCTACATTTAAATCATCAAATATAGACATCTTTTCTCCAAATACAGCAGTTACAGATTTATAAGTATTCTCAGCTGCTGAAAGTATTGATGTTAAATAATCTTTTGATAAACAACCATAACTTCTAGCATTCAAGTTTCTTTGTAAATATGTTTGATTTTCTTTAATCAATGAAGAATTTTGAAACTTTTTTATACTTGCAATATTGATTTTATTTTCACCGATCAATCCTTTTTTAAAATCCTCTAAAAAAATTCCTGTTAATCCAATAAATAATTGTTTACTACTATTAATCCAAAATGGATCCTTACTTTCTTTTTCAGTAAATATTAAATTTGCAAGAGAAATAACTAAGTGATTAGCCTCTGCTTGATGATTAGAACTTTTATTTTGATTATCTTTAATTTTTTCTAATAAATCATTTGGTGATAATGTACTCAAATATTCCTCTAACTCTTTTTTAGTATGATTCTCAAAAGTATAATTTTCAAAAAGTTTTTTGCTTTTTGCATTTTTTTCAATGTCATCCTGATTATTTTTTATTACCTCAATAATATAGTCTGCTAAATTATATTTACTTGTAATCTGTTCCATATATTTTTTACTTGTAAACATCTTTGATATTGATATTTTATTTACTTTTATAAAATATGACAAAAGGAACATCATATTTTTATCATACATACAATGTTCCTTCCATTCGGTTATGATTGGTTGCATAATATTAATTTTATTTGATTTCGTTGGATTTCTAAAATCTATCGTAACAACGTCATAACCATTTTCTTCAAAAATTTTACCAGTTGTTTTGAAAAGTTCTGCTTTAGGATCGGTTAAAACTACTGAATGTTTTTCTTTAGCAGTTGCGAATTGGATGCAGATAGGAATACTAACAGTAATTGACTTACCACTACCAGTAGAACCAATCAAAACATAATGTGGCGATTTATTATCATAATATACATTTTTAAACTTTCCATTTTCTTTTTCATACCAAACTGGAAAACCTGCTTTATTAATATTATTTAAATCTTCTTTATCGAAGTTTGCTTTTATTTCTTTTTTATCAGCAAATTTACTAGAACCATGCTCATTGTTATTTTTTAACTTCCTTTTAAAAATTCTTGGCTCTATTATTATGATAAATACTATAAGTAATATAACTATAATTAATAATATCATCATAGGTGGCGACATAGCATCAAACTTCACACTATCCATCTTTTACATCTCCAAAACTTCTTTATTTTCTTTAAAAAAATCATTGTATTCTAATAATTTTTCTTTTTCTTTTCCATAAACAGTAGATAATGGATAACCAAAATTTTTTTCACTTTGAGAACAACACATTATTTTATTATTAACAAATGTATATAGTTTACCTTTTCTATTTATATAATAATCATAGTTATACCCTGTATCCAAATCTAATTTAGTTAATAAATAATACTTTTCCGGATGAAGTTCTTTATCAGATTCAATATGTTTGATTTTTGATAAGTTACCACTTAATATTGCATCAACATTATCTTTATACTTTTTGTAAGTTTCCATAACACCAATATCTTTAGCATCTTCATAATAATTATCTAAATAGTTATTTAATACTAATTTAGAATATTTGCTATTAGAAGTTGGATGAAAATTACCACTTACCAAGTTATAAATAAATTCAGCATAAGTTTCTTCAAATGTATTTCTTTGACATAAAAATTCTGAATTATAAAAAGTTAATGGATATAAACTTGAATCTGCTAAGTCAGCTGAAATGTTATTTTTTTTCTTATCAATGTTAATATTCTTTATATGATAATAACTCATATTACATCTCCATTTCTTTATCAGAATTCTTTTCCAATAATTTAACTATATCAAATTCCGAAAAACATATTATCGTTGGATCGTATTCTTCTCTTGCCTTTAATGCACTTTCATATAAACTTTCATTTGGATATTTTTTATAATCTTCAGGATCATTTCCTGTAATTCCAATTTTATTAAATTCCTTAATCAATCTTTCATCAGTTATTTTTCCCATATATCTATACCAGTTTTTACCGCTATGGTAAGTTTTTATAATTTCTACTTGAATAGGTATATCAACTAATGAATCTGTATCTTCTATTACACTTTGAAAGTAAGGAGTTCCATCAGATTCTTCCATTGTGATATTATAACCAGCTACCAAATTAGCATAATCAGAATTTCTTATTATTGTAGTACCACCTACATCATTAGTTATCGAGCATTCACTAATTTCAACTTTATCACCTTCACTCAAATTTCTTTGTTTTCCACTTAATAATAAACCTTCCATTTTTAATTCTTTGATGTCAAATCTTTCTTTTATATAATCAAACAATTCATTTCTGGAACAAAAATCTTTATTAACACCACTTATTATAAGTAAGAACCTTAATTTATTGTCTCTTATACCTTCAATGACACTACCCATTGTTCCATCAGTACCTGTTCTTATAGAACATTCAGGTTGCCATTCTTCTCTCATATCTTCTATTTCTTTAGCATAATCATTTATTCCCATTGCAAAACACGCAGTATCAACACCAATATCATATTGTTTTAGTTTTGTATTTTTTAAAACTTTTATCTCTCTTTCATCTGTTAAATTACATTCATTTTCATCAGTTTTAATTATTATAAAGAAATGTATATGTTTATCATTTTCTTCTTCAAAATCAGTTGTATCAAATTGCATTTCTACAAAAACATCCTTCATATCCATATTTTTATTTTCATATCTACATGTAACATTACTACCATAACTTGGATCAGATATAATAATATCATTTAATTCTTTTATTTTACCCTTAAATTTCATATTTCCCCCTTTATATTTCTAAATTTTGTTCTTTATGATACTCTTCATTAACACCATCAGTTGAATAAAACAGTTCACCATATTCATTTTCAATTTCTGCAAAAGCATAATCTTGTCTTGACATTACTTTTTTCAACCTAGCAACAGCATCTTTTAAATCATAGTATGTACCATCAAGTACAATAGACTCTTTTGCATCTCTATCTTCTTCTGTTTCCCATATCTTAATGCTAAAAGTATCATAATTTATATATTGAAATATATAATCACTTACAGCTTCTTTTATATCGTCAATATCATTACAAACATATTTTGCTCCTGAACTATCCTCAGTTCCTATATACAATTTTTTAGTATCATTATTATAACTCAATCCAATATTAAAACTTTTATTTAAGTTTTCATTATTATCATTAGTTAAATACCATCTATTATTGTTTTCTACTTCAATATAATAATAATTTTCATCACAATTATCACATAAATAAGTGTAATCTATCAAATCACTTATTAATAATTTATTTTGGCACTTAGGACAATTACAAACTGTCATCAAATCATTTTTATTGTATTTTTTAGTTTGATTATAAGTATTTTCATAAATGTCTGAAATGACAGTTAAAAATTCTTTTATTTTTCCTTGATTATTATCTAATACTTGTATATCAGCATTATCTAAAATATCTATTAAATATTCATATACAATTTTAGATTCTTTTAATATTTCATAATAAGTCATTTTATTTTCACACCTACATTTCTATTTCCTTATTAATATCAAAATCTTCTTTCCTATTAGTACCAGTAATATTTATAAACTCATCATATATATCATTATCTTTAACAAATGAATAATAATTCATTAACATTACAAAATCTCCTTCACTTATTAGATCATTCCTATCAACATTTCCTTTTTCGTCCAAAGTTTTAAGTCCAATTCCATTTCTTACTTTATCTGATTCAGTTTGTGTTATCCTCATAATTCTATTATTATTTACCTCTATATCTATGTTCTTTTCAAATAATTTATTTGGATTAATATCTATATCGAATTCAAACTGAAAATTAGATTCCATTTCATAAACAATAAAATTTTTTAGATCTTCACTTGAACAAATATTAAGACCACATTTATTGAACACTTTTTTATTTTCTTCATAAATTTCTTCCAAATATTTACTATTCATATTCTTTTTCATTCTCCCTCTTTTTGCTATATTCTTCTATACTATTAACATTGTCAATCACAGAATTAAAATCATCCCATGCTCTTGTATCTAGTACAAAATTGTTGTCAATAACCAACTCATATTTTCCATCTGATACTTCGTTAGTTGTAATATTATCAAAACTTATTTTTTTCTTTTTTAATAATTCTATATAGAAATCTGTAATACTACGCATATTAAACTCATTATCAGCCCCAAATTCTTCAAACGGACTATTATTATTAAAATCAATATTAAATTCATTACAAACTTCTAATAAAGATTTTAAATTATCTTTATAATATTTAATGCAATCTTTAAAAGGCAACATTGAATCTAAATCTATTTTTAATGGCCTTTCAAAATAATTATTGGTATGTATATAAATTTCTCTGCAATTTTTACTAAAATTATCATACGCTATACTTTCATTATTATTTAGAGCAAATAAAATAGAAGCATATCTTTCTCTCTCTGCTCCTTCACTAAGTAAATAACATTCATTATAAAATTTTAAAGCATCATTTTTATTTTTATATACACTCAACGATCCATAACAATTTGTATATATTTCTCCCATCTCACACCACCTTTTATATTTCTTTACAATTATAGTTTTTATATATAAATTCTTCTTCGCCAAAATAATCTTTAAATAATTCTTCTAATTTATCAAATAATTCATCATCTGACATATTCTTATCAAACCACTCTACTTCTTCTATTTCGCTTTCCCAGTAATCTGGTTCCAATCTAATACTATATTCAATAGTTGGAGAGCCATCTCTATAATGTAATTCTACGCAATGACAAACATTTTTAAGTCTAGCAACTGTATATGAATAATTATCATTTAAGTTCTTTAAATTATTAATTAATTCTCCTTCAAGATAACCCTTATCTGGTATTTCTTCTATATTCATGTATAAAATACTATTATCAATATTTAACTCCGACAAGATATCTTGTAATGATTCATTATACTCTTCTGAATCAAATTTTTTTAAATACTCAATACAATACTTTTCCCCTAAATCATATTTCTTTTTAATTTCCTTTAAACTCAATTCTTCAAAACATCTCAATATTATCAACTCCACTTTTCCACGTTTTATTAAGATATTTATTATATCTCTTTTTCTACATTTCCCTTATTAAACACTATAATCATCTCTTTCTAATTTAAAATCTTCAAGAAAAGACTTTGTAGATTTTAAACCCTCATACCACTCAATAATATTATAATTACCATATCTGCCTTCATATTCTCCTATAATATCTCTTTCTCCATCATCATAACTATTTTCATAAAAAGTAAAATCTTTGATTACATTATTAACTTTAATTATATCTTCATCATTCAAGCTTTCTTTTAAAGTCTCGTATTCTGCACAACTTTCTACATATCTCAAGTCATTTGTTATTGTTTGTTTATCTATAATGCTTTTAAACTTAGCAGTAATATATGAATTATATTTTATTGAATCTCTAGTTTTATATTTTTCAGCTATATCTTTAATCCATTTACCTCCATAATCAATATTTATTTCATTACTATTTAACTCATTTAATCTAATAAGACCACTATTATTATGTACATGATTTTCTTTCATTTTAATTGCATCTTTAGTTTCAATACATAGATAATCACCATCAAAGCAATCATAATAGCATATATCATTATCACAATATACAAGTTTATTTCTACTATCGGGACATATTTTTTTTAGATACAAATCATTTTCTAAATCATCAAGCGATAAATCTAAATACTCTTCAATTACTAATGGCACTTCAAAATTATTAACCAATGAATTTACATTTAATTCTTTCTTCAAATTAACATTTAAAAAATCTGGTATTTTCATTCCAGACTTTTTCATAGCATCATATAAAGTTATATTATCAGCTAAATATAAATCCCTTTCAATTTTCAATCCTCCAAATAATGTAATATTCTCTAATTCTGATAGCATTACATAACCTAGTTCTGCAAAATCATCATCTCCTAGATGGCAATATCCAAACATTTCATAATCACCATTTTCTAATTTGTTGCCCTCTGTAATCAACCATGTCCCAGCACCAACAGGATTAAAATATTTAACTAGAACTTTAGCTTTGCCACCCATACCATCTTGACTATATAGTGGATATCTCTCAAACTTTTTTTCTAATTCTTTTGTCATTAATTTCATTTAGTTTTTCCTCCTTCTTACATATAATTTTTTCTATTCTAAATAGAACACATTTTTCTTCTATACATTTTTCGTGAAGAGGACAATCAAAACAAAAATCAGTTATTTCTAACAAAATTTTATTTTTCATAATCATCTAATTCTTCCTTTACTTCAACGCGATTTTTAATATCTCTATCATCAATAAATCTTGTCTCTAAATCTCCATACCCAACAATTATATATTCTCCAGTGTCTATTTCAATCACTTCATCTAATCCATATTTTTTTATTTCATTATTTAATATTTCTAAATCTTTGTCTGTATAATCTAAATCTTCTTTTAACTCTTTCCAATCTTCATAATCTATATGACACATAGAACTATCAGAACTACACACACAATCATATACATATTTTAATAGTTTAGAGCAATTACTAATCGTTGGTAATTTTTTATAATCATTATAATTATTTAAAATTAAAACTGCAAAAGCATTTTCAAGTTCTTTTTCACTTAATTGATTTTTAATATTTCCAGTTAAATTTCTTATTTGGACTTCATCATAACTTGCTATAATACTTCCTATATTTTTTAAACCATTTCCAATAATGGCTAAACACTTGTAATCATCATAGTCTGTTTTCCATACACTTTGAACATCAACACTATATTCTTTTACTTTTTTATAAAACCATTTTTCATAATTCAACCAATTTTCATAACTATAAATTATTTGATCTAACCTTAATTCTGGATGAATATCATTTATATAGTTATCAATATTATCCCACTTTTCTTCACCTATATATTTTTTGATTTCTTCATATTCTTGTAATATACTCAATCTTTATCACCCCTTTATAAAACAAACTCTTCATTTTTTGATTTTTGTAAATTATAGTCTAACATTTCTTGCTCCATAAATTGAAATGGATCAAACTTTTCTGGTTCTACACCATCAGCATAATAATATGATAAAGGGAATAATTCCCAATCTGATTCTTTTGTAATTCTATATTCATTGGTTGATAAATCATAACTCATATATTCTTCTTTATTTGGAGATTCAAGATGACCTGAACCATCATCATATTTATACCAATGCCATCCTTCAAGACTTTTACTTTCTATTATGGTTAATCCTTCTTCACACAATTTTAATTCTTCTTGTTCTAACATTTTGCTTATCTTTTTCCAGTCAACAATTTTTTCTATATTAGAAATAAAATCTATTACTTCTCCTTTATTTTTTAAATTTAGTTTTTTAAATTTATTAATCATATTTTTATCTTCTATTTCTGTAGCAATACATGACACATAATCGTCAGCTGTATTAGAAAATTTTTCACAAGATATTAAAATCTTATTATCACGAATTGCTATTCCTTGTAAATGTGGTTCTGTCATATCTACATTTTTTCTATAATCCCAATCACCACATAGTGAAAGAAACGCTAATTCTTTATTCTTAATTTGCATTCATTACACCATTCCTTTATACAATTTATACAGTTATTATAAAAATTTATTATTTTATCAATAAACTTCAAATTATTATTTTCAATATTACATTTAGTTAATATATCATCAACTATATTCAATATCTCATTAATTTCTCCATCAAAAAAATTATCTGAATCAGATAACTTTTTATTAATCTTTTTTAATATTTTATTCTTCATTTAATTCTCCTATATATTTATCTTCCCTACTTGCAACAATACAACAGGAATACAAAAAAAGAACTAGTACACTTAATACTAATCCTATTATTATTTTTAAAATCATTTATCCCCCTTATTCAATAATGTTTATTCTGTCAATGTTTTCAATCAATGGTTCATTATATACTGTAAAATAACTCATAACAGCGTCAAGCGAAAAATATTTTGATTTTCTTTGTGGATATATTTCAGGATATATTACCACATTATTATCAATCATTTCAATTATATATTCTAAACTATATAATTTAAATTTTACCTTTTTATTTATTTCAAATTTCTTTTTTAAATCCTCATATTTCACAAAAACCACCACTTACATAAACCATTATATCAAACACACTTTATTTATTTTGTTCTAAAAAATTACATACTTTAACAAAACATGATATTTGATTTTCATTTAACTCTTTAATAGCTACCATGTGTTTTAACTCATCCATAGAAAACCATTTAACTTCTGACAATTCATCTTCTTGAATTCTTACATCTTTAAGATCTACATCTTTATTTACAAAATACATTTTATAACAATCATTACCATCACAACCAGAATCATATTCAGTAAATTTTTCATTTGAAAAATCTAAACCTAATTCTTCTCTAACTTCAGTAATAATTCCTTCTAAAGGTGTTTCACCAGATTTTGGATGTCCGCCAGTTACACCCCAATCGCCACCTTTTGACTTTACTCTTTTTTGCATTAAAAATTCACCTTTAGAATTTCTAATTACAACCATTACCACCATAGGATAATATCCATTTGGTATTTGTTCTCCCTTGCGATATGTTTTATCAGTTTTAACACTATTAGCATTATATAAATCTCGTAATTCAGCCATATCATTTTCTCTTTTCTTAATAATAACTATTAGATAAATTGTAATTTGTTTATTTGTCTAGTATTGTATTCAATGAGTTTTTATCAATATTTGTTAGTTCATAACTTTTTCCGTTTATTTCAATATTAAAATAATGTTCTGGATTGTATAAAATTTTTGCAATACTATCATCATTAATATCCAATAATTCCAATTCATATTTAGGTGATGGTAATGTTATAGCACCTGTCCATACTTTAGAATTATTTATCACTGATAAAAATACATTTATTTTCTGTTCTTCTGTAATTGATTGTTTTCCTTTAATCTTTATTGTTTTCGTTTTTGATACAGTATCCTTTATTATATTTGGCAATTCAAGTATTCCTTGTTTTTGTAATGTAAATGTACCAAAATTATTATCACAATACATAACTGCAATTAAATCTTTTTCTTCACCTAATTTACAAGTTATTTTATTATTTATGCCATCATTCGATACTAATACTATTTCATTATTTTTATTAATTGTAAATTCTCCTTTTATTTCCCTATCGTTATTGAAAAAAGCAAATTTATTTTTTCCAGTTCCGTGAAAATTAATAAAGGAATCTTTAATATACTTGTATTCTCCTTCACTGTCTATTTTAGTTAATGTCCAAGCAGTTTCAGTTGTTTTTAATAATTCTATAGTATCACCACACATACAACCTTCACAACACTCATCATTATTTTCATATGATTTTTTATCATCATCATTATTTTCTTTGATGCACCCCGTTAAACCCAAAATCATAACCCCACATAGTAAAATAGCAAATAATGTCTTTTTCATAATCAATCCTCCATTTCAACAAATTACTATTTGTCTTTCAATATATATTATATCATAGAAATAATAAATAATCTTAATAAGCATATAGTTTTAATCATTAAATTGTTTATCGGTGCCATTTTCTTCAAACATTTCATAAAATTTTTCAGCAGCTTGATCTTGTTCATATCCAAGTCTATCTAAAGCATATAAAATCTTATTCTTATATGTCATTCCTGATAAACAATTTTTTATTATGCTAATTTTATGTTTTTTAACACTTTTAATTTTGTTTAATGAATAATCTTTTTTGTAATTTTCATAAGCAACTTGATTAATAATATCCTCAACTGAAAAATTATTTTTTTTAATTTTATTACTATAATAATTATAATTATACAAGGCATGATTAACTATTGCATTATACACATAGGTATCATTTTTATCTAGCTTTTCTTTTATCATTTTATTTTCTATTGCAGATTCAAAGCCAAGATTGGAAATATTATTCCTTTTATCTATATCCAATAAAATATTATTTATTTTATCAATAGTCATATATATATCTTTCTTTGCTTCCTTAATTCTTTTATCCTTAAAGATTTCTTTCTTTATTTCCTTAGTCAATATTCTAATTTTGTTTCCTATTTCATCTTTAGGTAAGGAATTGTATTTAATATATTTCTTATCGGTCCCTCTTATTTCGTTTAATAAAAAACCAAGTCTAACAATTTTTTCTTCAAGCTCTAAATCTGATACATTTTTTAACGTGAAGTTTTGATCCTTAGGATTAAAATATGATTTTAACTCTTCAAAATCTTTTTCAAGTTTTATTAATGTTGGAGTATATAATCTTTTTCTTTCGATAGTTAGTGTTGCTTGCCTTTTTAAAAAGTTTCTTTCTTCATCAGTTATTTTAAGTCTAATTCTATGTTCTAATTTTCCATTTTTGTTTTTATAACATTTATTTTTTTCAATCCAAGAAATATGAAAATGATAGTTATTCTCTCTATCAGAATGAAGTGCCACTATCCATTCTAAATTTTCTTTTGGATTTTCATAACCTGAATATGAAAGAAATTTTGGTATTACATCAGTTGCAATTTTCTTTTGCAATTCTTTTATATTTATATTTTCATCTATATAATTTTGGTAAAATGATAAAACTGTCATTTGAATATTACTATTCTCTGCATACTTACACCATCTTTTTTGCATTGATGGTACATCTTTATCTTTTAAAAATGTTCCATCTTTTAGCATTGCTATTTCTTCTCTTTTCATCTGATTTTCTTTCATTATTTCTTCTGTTTTTTTACCACCCATAAAATAATCAAAGAGTGAATCACTTTTAGTTTTTGAAAAACTTTTAATGGAAGCATGAGCTTTATCTTTATCTCTTGAATATTCATAAAATCCTGTAATATATTCATTAAGTTTAGTTCTATATTCTTCTTTTGACTTGCATTGAATATATCTCCAATTATCAGAGTTTTTTGCCTTTTTATAAATTCGTAAATTATTGGTTGGATTATTAACAGCGTAATATGGATGTGTTATAAAAACAACCTTTGAATCTTCAAACATTATTTATCCATTTTTTCCAATAAAAAATTAATCTTGTTCAACATTTCATCTATTTTAGCATTTCTGTTTAAATCTTCATTAAATTTCAAAATACCCAATTCAAGCAGTTCTATAATTAATTTACTTTTAGTTTGATAGGAGTATCGTTCTGTCATATCGTTAATTATAGAATCCAGTTCCTTTGGAAAAATAATACTTCTTTTTATATTGTTCATAAACCAAATCTTCCTGAATATTCTTCATTAATTTTATAAAACTCTTTTAAGCATGTATCATCTTTAATTTTTTCATTTAGCGGAAATCCCATATTACAAAATAACTGTTCAAGTAATTTTTTATCTATATTTTCTCTATAAAGCAATCTATTAATTTTTTTATCTATGTCAATTAAAATCATTCTCAGATCTTCTTTATTGGTAGCTTCTTCAATACACTTTTTTATTGCAACACTTTTAAGATCTATATTATTTTCTTTCATATAATTATTTAATAATGTTTCTATTCTAGTATCAATACTTATCGTATATCTAGCCACTTCATCACCCCTTTTATTTTTTTAATCTAAACTTTTCAAGTTCAAATAAGATCATAAATAATAAGCCTACAACCAAAATCTCAAAGCAAGAACTCTTTTCTAAAATCAATGCTATCATTGATAATAAAACCATTATCATATTTAAAATCACTTTCATTTTTCACCCTCCAATTCTATTAAATTACTATATTTTTCACATATTTAACTTCAACAGGATATGGGATAAGCACCTCCAGCAAGTTAAAACCCTTATTTTATAAGGCTTTGACCTTACCAAAAGAGGTGCAAATCTATTTTCGCACTTGCGAAAATGAGTATAATAATATGCAAAAGATATGCACTATTTATCACATTCCCTTATTTTATAAGAAAAAATGATATGCACATTATATAAAAACTACTCATTTTTATCTTTTTTAGTAATATCTAATTCTTTAATTTTTTCTGAATCACTTTTTTCTAATTCTACATAATAATTATCTATTTCTTCTAATTCCCTTACATAATCATTATTTGCTCTTTCTATTTCACCAACTATTAAATTTAACTTATAATCTTTTTCTAAAGTTGCAGCTAATTTTTTATGCTTAGTATTTTTTACAATTCTCGTATCAGTAAATTCATAATCAATATAACTAATTTTTTTACTATTAGGATTATAATTTACACATACATTTTCAAAGCCATTTTTATATTTTAAATTTACAAATCTTATATTTTCAACTTCATTATTTTTTAAGTGTTCAACATCAAATTCAATTCCATAATGTTGCTTAATCGAATTTAATTTTTGTTTATATTTTAATTTTACTTTATCCTTATCAGCAATCTTTTTTTTGATTAATTCTTCACTATTGATATTCAATACCATCACCCTCTTTTTCTTTATTGATACATTGTAGTAATGCACTGTTTATATATTCATAATTTCTTTTCAATAAATCTTTGTTATTAATTAAAGCCATATTAATATCTTTAACTTTTGATGTATCGTCAAAAGTAGCTATCATAGATGTAGAAAAGGAATTAACATTTATTTTTGCTAATTCCTTTTTTAATTCATCTGTCGCCTTTTTACCAGCACCATCATTATCAAAAGCAATTCCAATAGTTCCATTGAAATTATTTTCTTTTAGAGCATACACAAGTGAGTTAATATTACCAACCCCATTTATACTCATTACCTTAACATTCGGATCTATTACTTCTAAAGATAAAGCATCTATAATACCTTCAGTAACATAAACAAGCTGATTATTTTCTTTGATATATCTTTTATTCCATATATCACTGCTACCTTTGCTTTTAATCTTATCATTATTAACAACACTTCTTGCAAAATAACAATGTTTATTAATTGGAAAAATAACTAATTTTCTTTCTTCATCATAACCGATTTTGTATTTATCTATCAACTCTCTTGTTATCCCTCTTTGCTCTAGATATGTTGTCCTATATCTATTTTTAAAACATTTATTGTAATAATTTGTATAATCATATACTTTATTATCTATATCTTTTTTTACTTCCTTTTTAACTGGTATATATTCTAAATATAATTCTTGAACTTTTTCTAATTGTTCTTTAAAATTATGTAAATCATAATCTAAACCAATTAAGTCATAAATATCGTAACTAGCACCACATGAAAAACATTTACAAATATTATATTTATCTGTAAACATCATACTTGGATTATTATCTATATGATTAGGATTTAAACAATGAAAAAATCTCTTTGGACTAGTTACGTTATGGTATTTTTGAAGATAATCCCATAAATAAGTTTTATACTCTGAAATCGAACTCATATACTAATTTCTTCCTTTTTTGGTTCATCCCATGTCATTTCTAAATCTTCAAGACGTCCCCTACCAAAAACTCTAAATTCATATATCAAATCAGCAACATCAAAACAAAAACCTTCAAATACTTCTTCAGAACCATCAGTAATATAAACGCGTTGTTTTTTACTATCATATTTCACGTTTATATTTAAATCATCTGTTAGTCTTTTACTATTGGCATTATATATTTTCCTATCAAAATATCCTTCCCCCATAATTATTTCACCATTTTCCAACATATCGCGGACAATATTTTTAGCATCACAAAATGTATCTGCTTTTATATCTACTGTTTGTACCTCTACATCCTCAATATTAATTTTATAATTATTTATACTATCACCCCATCTTCCAAATCATCTGGATATGTATGCAAATTGTTATCGTATAATAGTTCTTCATTTATTAAGCGAAAAACAGAATCCTCAAATTTGTATGATAGTTCTTCCAATAAATTTTTATCGTAATTATAAAATACTTTGTCATCTCCTATATAGTTATCAACCCATTCAAGTTCTTCTGCAACAATTAAATATTTACCAATTTCTCTTATAGATAATTCTTCAATTTTTTTATTTTTTAATTTGTTAAATATATCTTCAAATTCTGAAAAGCCATTATTGTTCATATTCTTGCTCCTCTAAATCCATTTCAAGATTATAATCTCTAATTTCAAAATAATCTAATTCTTCTTCGGAAAATCCTAATTTTCTAAATGTATCAAGCATTTCTGTATAACTTTCTATATTTTCATCTATATAACTAATGCAGGCACATAATAATTCTTCACATCTTTCCGATTTATTATCCATAAAACTATTAAGAATGCTTTTTAGTCTTTTCTTATAATATTCATTTATATCTTCACACCAATCAATCTCAGAAGTATATGCTTGTGATGTTTGCCAATCAATTTCTTCAAATACTGTTTTTGCAATATTGTCAATAATTCCATCTTCAAAATCCCTAGAATGAATTGCATGAACAATGCCATTATATTCATATTTATAATAATATTCATCATGCTTTAAAACTTCTCTTATTTCATCTTTAATAGAATTACGAGTAGATATTACACCCCTTGCTATTAACTTTTCTTTATTTTCATTAACATAGTCAACAAACAATATATCATCACCAAATCCACACTCTGCAATATAGCAAACTCCATCAGGATCATTTTGAAAAGTATTATAATCTTTATAACAATATCCATTTGGTGTTTGACCTGCAACATACATCATTTTTGTATTTAACTTTGATTTAGATTTCGGATCAATGACCTCAGCTATTTCTCCAAAATCTGCTTTGTGTATTTTTTCTTCAAATTTACTCAAATTCCAATTCCCCCTTTTCATTTTCAATTATTTTTTGTTGTAACTCTTTATTTAATACATAAGTAGCTGTATAGAAAGTATCATATATATCACTAGTTAAAGAATTTTGATGATGTACTATTGCATTAGCTCCAAGTAATGATAATTGTATATAAGTTATACAACAACAAGTCAAATCAATATCATCACCAACTAAAATGATTTTATTATTATCTACTTTCCGATTTAACAATTCATTATATGAAGCATACAACAATCTTCCACTTCCACAAGTTGGATCCAAAACGCTTATATATCCTTTGTTATTTAATTCTTGTATCTTATCTTCTTGATCGATTGTTATTTTTGCCATAAGATTGCAAACTGGTAAAGGTGTAAAAAACTGACTTACTTCTTTTTTTAACAATCCTAAATCTATATATACATCTCCAAGAATATCTATTGGTTCTGATGTAGTATTATATTCATTAAATAATGAAGCTAATATTTTAGGAAATTCTTCTTTTTCATTATCTAAATATTTATTTATTATTCTTAAATATTCATTTTCTCTTTTTTCATTAAAATCAGCATTATTAGCGAGTGCATAGGCACAACATATTACAACATCTTTAAATACTTCATCCATTCCATATTTTTGCCCAAGTTTTTTTATAGAATTTAAAATAAAGTTTTTATCATATTTTGTTTCATTAGCTTTCATATTTTTTCCTATCATAAAGTTTCAACTTAATTATCGCATCACTGAATGCAACTGTGAAATTTTTAAAAAACAAAATTGAATTATAATCTGTTGTTCCCCAATCTAAAAAGTACAAAAACTCATCTTCATACTCTTCCTTAACAAAATACATATAAAAAGAATCTAGGACATCCGAGATTCTTAATATTAAACTAGGCTGTGGATTTTTAATTCTTCCATCTTCCAGCATTCTTATTGTTTCTATATCTTCTTCAACTAATTTTGCTAACCTTCTTTGTGAATAACCACAAACATATTTTCTTAGATATTTTATTCTATATCCCATATCTTCTTTATACACTTTTATAATCCCCCTTAACATTCATAATTAAAATCACTATATTTCATTTTTTCTTTTATTTCTTCATAAATTCTGTATGAAGATTCTTCAAATCCAAACCAAGCTAATAAATTTTTATTAGAAAAATTCAAAATTAAAGGATCATCATTATCAAAATTTTTTCCAAAAAATTCTTGAATAGATAATCCCGATTCATCTAATAAATTACTAAGCAATTCATTTATATCATCCTTATAGTTATCATAAAACTTATTAGTATCGTCATAATAAATTAAATCAGTTATCATTCCTGATACACAACCATATCTTTGTAAATCTTCCATATCTCTTATAAGTTCATCAGGATTACTATATTTTCTATCTATATAATAATCTAAAACACAATCATTTAGTTCATTACCATTTTTTAATTCTTCTAAATATTCTTCAACCATATAACCCCCTTTTTATCGTTTATAATTAAAATCAACATATTCCAAGATGTCTGCTTGTTCTCCATTAATCTTTAATCCAACGTGCAAATGTGAGCCTGTGCTAAGTCCAGTTGTAGAAATATTTCCTAATAATACACCTTCTTTAATTGGAGTTCCAATTCTATACATCAAAGGCACACTGTCTGACTTGATATGATGATAAGTTATTTCCATTCCATTATTACAAGCAATAGTTACATAATTTCCTACTGAATTACCAGAGTCTTTGTACGGCAAATCATTAAACTGTGTATTTACAATATTTTTAATTGTTCCTTCACACATGTTATAAAATGGTAATCCTAATCTTGCACCAAAATCCCAACCACTATGAAAGTTTACTCTATCTTGTTCTTTTTCTGATAATCCTAAATCAACATCTCTCATTTCAAATACCATTGATGTAACCACAAAAGAATCCTTTAATGGAAAAACAAAAGGTAAATATGGATAATCTTCAGAATATTCTTGTGAAGTGGTAATATCTACATTATCCACTTCACAAAGATTTAATTTTTCTATATACACACCATTACTATTGGTATCACTTTCTATTGTATATTCTGGTATATTAGAATCCATTTTTATTTGCTTACATATTGTTTTGATTGGTATCATCTGTTTCTTCTCTGAATTCAAATTATTCAAATAAGCTTGTTCCCATTCTTGGTATGAAAGTGTAGTTGTATCTAAAGTATTATGTGTTCTTTGAAGATAAAATACTAATCTTTCAAGAGACACATAACCATCACTAATTAAATGACTATTTAAAAGAGTTCTATACCTTTCTGTATAAATGTAATTATTGGCAACTGTAACAGAACCTCTTTTTTCTTCAGATTGTTTTTTCAAATTTTCATAACCAATCGCTGTTCCTGTTGCTGTTGAAATTATACCTATAATTATAACCATAAACATAACAATTCCTACTATAATCATAGATAATTTAAACTTTAATAAATTTTTAAGCATAATTTCCTTTATTTAATATACCATCATCATCACTTTCGCCCATGTAATATGTTTGAAGTGGTGTTGCAAAAACATTAACCCTTAATCTATTTTTGTTAGTTATGTTAAGTAAAAATTGTCCTTGATTTGCTCTACTTAAAAATGCTTTTTGTGTTTCTGTTAATGGTGTATTAGAATACAGTTTTTCTACTGCTTCTACATCACTATCTTTTAACATACCTGTTACCTGATATTGACAATTATTAAATATTGCAGAAGCATGTCTTAAAATATTAGTTCTAGTAGTAAAATCAGTTGGTTGTTGGCTAGCTACTACTATACCTAATTTATATTTTCTTGCTCTTCTATTTAATTGATCAAAATATTTTAATAACGTAGGATTATCTTCATCAATATAATTATGAAATTCATCCAATACAATCAACATTTTTTGCTCTTTATTTAATTTTTCATTTTTCTTTTTATTATCTACAATTTCATTACTTAAATAAGTAAGTAAGTTTATCATTTGAGTATTTATTAATCTTTTACTAGAATTAAATAATAATTCCTGTAAATTAAAAACGATAAGATTATTATTTAAATCTATCGTTGTAATTCCATTAAATAAATTTGCATCTTGACCTATTACCATTCTTTTTAATAACACTTCAATATTTACAAGTATTTTAAGTAAATCCTTATTATCACAAGTTTTTTGCATTTCTAACAAATAAGCATACAAATCTGAAAATATTGGATAATCTTTAGGTGTCATTTTTTCGTATTCTTCTAACGTGGTATTTTTAGAAATACCTCTTGAGTTATAAAATTTTTCAACTATATCTAATAGAACTACTAATTCTTTTTCAGTAATATCTTCAAATGCTGTTGAAAAGAAATTTTCTAAAAATCCTAAATGTTTACCTAATATTGAAGTTTCCTCATCTTCATCTGTCATAATATATCTAATTTGAAGTGGATTAATTAAACTTTTACTGGATAAGTCTATATGTTCTCCACCACATCTTTCACATAACTTTTGTAGTTCGTTTTCTATATCGAACAAGAACAATTTTGTTCCTCTTGCAAATTCGTTAGTTGCAAGTAATTTTAGTAAATAACTTTTACCGCTACCACTTGTACCTATAACTCCAATATTATGGCTTGTTCTATTTTTATTTAAATAAAATGGATCAAAAAATATTGGAAGTCCATAAGCAGAATCTTCTCCTATCAACCAACCAGTAGAATCATTATGATAGTTTTCGGTAAAGAAAAATGTAGATGCCAAAGTTAAAGTTGGTAAATACATAGCATAATCTTTAAAACCTTTGGTAGTTAAATCATAAGCTTGCCATGCTTCCATTTGCCTCATTCTTGGAACTTCAACTTTAATTTGGTAAAGCTCTGCATTTCTTTTAATTTCCTTTACCAGTTCTTCTCTAGTTTTCTTATCACCACTTATTGCTAAAACAATAGATACATCTTTTATCTTCTCATCATTAGATGAAATTTGTTCAATCAGTAATTTATAATTCCCCATCAAGTTTTGCATTTCAGTAACATCACTTAAATTTTTTGATGAATTATAATCAGCAAGCACTGCCTTAAAACTACTATTAAGCACATTCAAAAGTTTTCCTTGTTCTATTGAATCATTAATAGTAACTGATGCCTTTATATTAGGTAAATTAATTATTCTATCTAAGAAACCATGTTCAATAAATAGTGGATAATTTTTAATAGAAAGTAACTGTACCTCTTCATCATCAAATTTTAACGTTGATATACCTTCATTTATTTTTATTGGTGTTATTAAATCTATAAAATCATAGTATATAATTTGATCTAAATTATTATTTGAAAAATACATATTACAAAAAATTTTTATTAAATTCTTCTTATTAGTAATTTGCTCCAATTCAAGTTTTGGAATAACGCCATTACAAGCGAGTTCAAACTCTTCTTTATTCTTTTCTAAAGCTTCTTTATTTTTAGATATTATTGCTAAATAATAAGAACTAGCAGAAGTCATATTTTCACTTTCTATTGCCTCTATAAAATTATGGTTATTAATTAAAATGTTTTTTCTAACTTCATTATCTGTTTCATCAATTAATTTTAAATAATTCTCTTTATTAACATTCAAATTAATCTTTTCATCAAACTTATATGCCTTAATAGTAAATGGTAACCTGTATAATTTAGACAAAATATGAAAAAATGTATTTTGTTCTTTATCACTAGTTAATGATAAGTCAATCGGATTAGCACTATACATAAGTGCATATCCACCATTTTTTAATGTAATAATACCATTATCACTTATATCTTTAATATTTGTAAAACATTGTGAATTTTGAACTTTCTTTTTCAAAATCCCTTTTGATAAATAAATATCTTTTTTATTCTTCTTTATTTTATTTATCCTTTTTTCTATTTTTTTATTTTTGTATTCTTTAATTTTATCTAATAATTTATTTATAAAAACCAACCCCCTAACTTTAGTCTTTATAAAAATAGTAATTTCTATTTTTAAACATAAACTTTGTAAATAAACCAAATAATTTATACATTCTATTACACTTGCTAAAATCCATAGGAATTAATGCTAATACTCCAATAGATATAACAATTATTGCAAGAGTATATAAATGTAATAAAAAAAGAATTGTAAAGATTAGACCAAATATTGATCCTATAATTATATCTTCCAATTCTAAATTAAATAGTCCTAAATTTCTTTTTATACTCTGTAGTGTGATGTACAACCAAATTCCCCCTTTTTATATACTATCTTTTTCATTACCATAATCCATAATATTAGGACGACTTCTATATCTATGACTATGTGGATTTCCTATATTTCTTATACTATCAAAAGCACCACCAAAACCTGATTTGATATTATTAATACCTTGTTGTGCTAATGATACTCCGCCTTTAATATAATCAACATTATATTTATCATTAGAAAAATCCCATTTTTTCGCAGCATCTGCAATATTACTTTCACCTTTAGCATCCAACATTCTTCCATAAGCTCTTGCTAATGGATTTTTACTATCTTGCATCATTTGACCTTTCATCATTTGTGCTAATCCTTTACCTACTTGATTATTAAAACCTTTTGATAATCTTGCATTTGCCTTAGGATTAACACTTGCAAGACCATGTCTCATTCCATTTAAAGCTTGAAAACCACCTTTAGCAAGTTGTCCTATACCCTTACCTGCTTTTACTCCACCAATAGTAGTATTTTTCATTGCTCCTAAAGTTCCAGCCATAAGTGTTCCTCCAGCAGCTATTCCTCCTGTTAAACCTCTCATAGCCATAATCATATCTCTACCAGAGTTAGCAGATACATTATCACCAATAAAACGATTTAAAGAAGTACAACCTGTCATAAGCATCATAGCACAACCTAAATATAAAATTGATTGTGCAACTGTTTTTGTAAAATAATCTAAACTATTTATTTCTACACTATTTTGAATTGCATTAAACATTATAGAAGTTAGACCAATTAATAACATCATTGCACCTGCTTGTAAAACTAATGATGCTAATTGTTGATATAAAGCCGATCGTTGTTCTCTTCTACCAACTGATGTGGCAATTACAAGCGGTGAGATTGTCATTAAAAATGCTAATTCTAATTGCCTTCTACCTAACATTAAAACAGCAAACCCAACACTAAATAAAAATATAATTCCTATTACTATTCCAAATAAAAAGTTATAGGAGAAAGCATAATCTTGTCCATCATTCCATAACCCCTTTTTATAGATTGTACAACGATATGAGAAAGCACCTGAATCTGATACATCACTAGCTGTAATAGTATCATTTCTAATTAATTTTTCAAAATCTTCCATAGTGTTTGCTTTGCTTGTATCAGCATAGCCATCCAAATATTCTTTTATATCTTTAACGTTTTCTTTATCAACTTTTTCTCCATCTTTAACCATATAACAAGATTCATTTATGCTTAAATAAGCACTTTTCATTTTATCGCCTATTGTTGATTGTTCTGTGTTAAAGTTGTTATAAATAGAGTTAGATAAATTAATTCCTAAATTGATGCTAGTATTGAAAATCAAGTATATACTAAATATTAAAAAACCACATTTGATTATTTCTTTAGCAATTTCAAATAATGGTTGTTCATTATTATCTGCATCTAATATTCTAAATGATATTTTCCAAACAGAAAATAGTAATAATACGACAAAAGATAATATAAAAAAGGCATTGAATATTTTTGTAAATGGTGAATTTTCTATATTTTCCAACATCTGAATAAAATTTAAACTATTTATTTTTTGTGCTACATTATAAAGAGTATCGATTGTTGAAAATATAATATTAACTATCCCTATTCCTATGCCTCTTAATATATCTAAAACGCCATATTTAATATCACTACTTATACTTAATATCTGAAACATATTACCCCAATATATCAATAACAAAATTGATAATAGAAGGAACTAAGATTAAAAGTGCTACTCCCCCTAATGTATAAAGAATAGTTTTTTTCCTTCTTTGTTTTGTTTCATCATCTCCAATTATAAATTGAATTACAAAAACAACTAAAGCAATAAATGACAAAACTATACCAAATATCTGAACTTTAGTAGCTAAACTTTTAATTATCGCTCCAAGACTTTCAATAGTTACATTACCACCTTCTATTTTTTCAACAGCATATACATTAGTTGTTAGAAAAAAAGATGATATTAAGCTCATAACTACTGTCATAACTTTTATACTATTTTTTTTAATATCATTTATAATAGATACAATCTTTTTATTCTTTTTTATATCAACCAACCCCTTCTTACAATACTTTTTCTTCTTTTATTAAATCATTAAAATAATTAAGTATTAATTTTAAATTATCATGTATTAACCCATCTTTTTCATTTTTTATCCTTTCTTCTAAACTAGCAATCAAACCATCTTGATTCTTTCCGAACAAATAAACATCATCATACAAAGTACATGCTGTATTATTATCAACTATAATATAAGCAATACCATCTGATAATTCACTTTCACTTCGTTCTTCTGCGTCTTGTTCTTTAGTTAGTTTATCAAGTGATTTTAAAGTATATCTACCTGCTGGGATATTAACATCACTAGTTCGTAAAACTACTGCCACTATATCTAATTCCAACTCATTCACCTCTCTATCATATATAAAATATAGATTTCTAGCTTCTTTTTCACTTAACTTTAAATAGTCATATTTTGATATTTTTGATATAGACTTAAAAACTGACACTTTATCAGCATCAGTTTTTAAATACAATTCTAATTCTCCATTTTTGTTATTACCATAATATTTAAAATCAATATTATACATATCATAAATATCAAGTAATTCATTTAATGAATATTTTTTACTTTTATCTATCATTATTTTTCCATTTCATCAGAAGTTTCTTTTTCTTCCTTTGGATTTGAAAGTGAATAAGCTAAATGCTTATAAGTTGTTACTATTGGATTGAAAGCCTTAATAGGTTCTTCCTCAGTACCATAATTTTTAATAGTATTATAACCATTTAAATATATTAACGAACCTTGTTTACTAATATTGCATATTTTCTCGGCATTTTTATCCCATAAAGTAAAGTCTAGAAAATCTACTATCTTTTCGCCTTCTTTAGTTTTATAATCCCTTTCACATGCTACACATACATTAGTAACTTTTGTTCCATCTTTTGTTTCTCTTAATATAGGATCTTTTGTAAGTCTCCCTATTACTGTAAATTTATTTTCGCTATTCATAATTTCCCCCTTTTAATATTTTATTTCTTTTTTCTTTTATCTTTTGAAAGTAAAACTAATATAATACCTAATCCACATAATGAAACTGGTATTAATATTTTGTAATCATTAGCAAATGTATTTGGTACATCAATAACAATTTTTTCATTTGATAAAGTATCTTTTACTATATCTCCATTGTTTAAAATTTCAAACTCATGAATCTCATCATTTAATATGTATCCTTCTGGTGCCTCCTTTTCAACAAACTTATATTTTTTACCGCTTTCCAAACCTTTTACATAAAGTTTTCCTAATTTATCAGTTCTTCCACTATAAATTAAAATATCATCTTCTGTATAGATTTCAATTAAAGCGCCTTCAACAGGTTCACCAGTAGATAAATCAACTTTAGATAATTCAAAATCCCCTTTTGCTAAATAATTTTTTTGATTTATTACTAGTTTAATTGTATCAGTGTATTGATCTTTGTATTTTATTTCAAAACAATATTGTTCACTATTTAATACATAGTTTCCAACTGTCTTGGTTTCAATTAAACAATATTTACCTAAATATAGATTAGTCAATTTAAAATATCCATCTTTTGTAACAAAAGATTTTATTAATTGTTTATCCTTGTAAATTAATGTACCATCCCCAGAATAAATATCACCATCAGCAATTAAGTCATAATGTACTCCATCTAGTTCTATCTCTTCATATCTGAATGTTCCATTTTCTATAACTAACTTTTCGCCAACTTTTTTAATGACAATTTCTCCCTTAACCTCTTTGTTTTCAAATTTAACTTCTAGCATAAGTCCAAATTCATCATCTTGAATAAATTTACTATTTTCATCAATACTGAATTTTAGTGGTACACTATTCCAAACATATCCAGGAATACTTTGCTCTTCCAATTCTTCTATTTGATAATTTCCGTGTCCTAAAACATAAGGAGTTATAAACATACCATCTTTTGTTTCAAAAACACAGATTTTTTCTTGACCTGGATATGTAACGCTTTGACACACATATTCTCCTGTATCAAGATTTTTAATTCTAAATTTAATTCCATCTCTAACTAATATTTTTCGTGATTCACTATCAACTTTTATTAGCTTTAATTTTGCTCTAATTTCAGCGTTAGAAATTATTTTAGTTATATCTTCATCTGAATCATTATTAATCACTATTTCAAAGTCCTTAACTTTCTCAAAGCCTGATGTTGAAGATACTTGTTTAAATATCCATTTACCATAAGGTAACTTAACAGATACAAAACCCTTTTCATCAGTTTTAATTGTTTTATAATACTCTCCAGTTGACTTCAAATATATTTCAAACGAAACATTAGGCTCACCCTTTAATATTGTCGTAGAATCATCTGCAAATACTTTATAAATATTTACTATTTTTTCTATAACGTCCTCATAAACATCCATCTCTATATCAAGATTATCTCTATCAATTTTAAATCTATATTCTGTTTTATCAAGTAAATATCCTTCACTTGCTGTTTTTTCTCGTAATATATATTTTTTATTTGGTGATAAAATTTTATCTGTTTTAGCACTAAAAGAATCATCTATAATCAAATCTGTTATAAAATTATAGTTTTCATCAAGCAATTCATAAACAGCATTTTTAAATGTTGCATCTCCTTGTGGTTTACTTAATTTAGTATCTAAATCCTTTTTATTAATTTTTAATGAACCACCAACAACATTTAGTTTAACTCTTACCAAGACCGGATCATCAACTCCAAACATTCCCATCTTTTGCGAAGTAGCATCTTTACCTACAAAAATAATGGTAGGATCTTGTGTATATGTTTTTTTCTTTAGCACAACAGTAATATTTCCAACAACATTCGGTGTAACTGATAAAGTATTTCCATTAATAGATACACTAGCATCTGAACTTTTTACTACATCAAAATTTGATAATATACCTTTTGTATCAGTAAAAGTTGTTGTTTCCCCTATTACTGCGTCTTTAGTATCACTGTCAAATATAGGAACCTCATAATGTGTACTTGCTAATCTTAAAATTTCATTTCTTTCAACATTTAAATTTATGAAATTTCCATTTCCATATTTTTCTGTCCAAAATTCAATTATTTGCCCACCAGTAGCTTCCCAAATTAATGATTGAGCTGCTGCTCTATATCTTAAATTTCCATGTCCAGGATAATTATATCCATAATATCCATATAATTGAATTTTTCTATTAACTTCATCAGAATAAGGAGAATTAATCCAACCGATTGCTCCTTCATAATCAGAAGTTGTAATATCAACTCCTGGTTCTATACAATAAGCAGTTTTACCATCTAAATCATACAAATTCCATTGTGCAGACATATAAGGTTTTCCTCCACCACGTCTTGTATAATACCAATTATCAACTGGTGTTTGAGTTAATGTAGCTGCTGATACTTCTGTATAACCAGCAAGCATAAAAAAGACACTAACAAAAAACATTAGTGCCAACTTATATTTATTTTTCAATTTTTATTTTCCCCCTTTAAAAAACACAACCTTTTCAGTTGTGCCATCATATATTTAATTATTATAAAAGAATTTTCCATCTCCATAAGTTAAAAGAACTCTATAACCTACTATTTGTCCTTTATAAGCAAAACTCTTGCAAGAAGCAGAGACCATATCATGTTCATCATCTAAATATTTTAATTGAATATCAGGTAATGCCTTTTGACATTCATTTCTTGTAAAAAACTCACAAGTAGATTTTATTCTTTTGTATTCTTCATCTTGAGTTGGATCGTCATTCTTTTTTGCATCTTCTTCTGAAACTTCAATTATAGTTGAACCTTTATCATCACTTTTATTATTAGTATCATTTGTTTTATTACCAACTTCTTGTTTACTATTAAGATCATTATTACTTTTTGTTTCATTAGAAGAATTATTATTTTTAGATTCTTCAACTTGATTCTCATTAGTTATAACATCATTATCAATAGGTAATTCATCTTCAGAATTAATAATTTCATCTTCACTTAATGTTTCATTAGTTTTTTCTATAATTTGTGTTTTTTCATTTTTAGATACATTATTTTCTTTATCCCTTGTTTTAAAAATAAACAATGTTGTACCACCTACTACTATAAGTACAATTAATATTACAATAGACACAAGAGGTTTTATTTTCTTTCTTTTCATAAGAAATCCCTCCTTTTGTTAAAATAATTTTAACACGGATTTCAAAAAAAGTCAGCACCTAAGACATATTTTGCAAATTAATAATTGGCACTTCTTGTAAAGGTGTTGCATAAATACCAAGTTTTTGTTGAGTTTCACAGATTCTATTATAAAGTAAATTAATATATGTAACTAAACTTTGGTATCTTTGAACTGAAATATCTAAATCAGCTAGTAGTCTAAAATATTCTGATGTACCAGATAATCCAAGTTCTGTAGATCTTCTCACTACACTGTCTTTCGTATCATGCGATAATGATATTTTAATTTGTTCCATTTGTTCACCTCACTTTCTTGATCTTATTTAAGTTTTTTTTACGAGATCACTTTAAACTCAATAAAAAAAGTATAGTCATTTCACTATACTGATTTTAAATTTCTTTTGTGTATCCCATAGCACCAGCCATCTTCACAACACAACTATCTTTAATTTGATAAAATGAAGTTCTTGTAGCACCTGTTTGTCTCATAAACTCCGCTTGTGATTCCTTATAATACAAACATATTAAGAAATATTTAAATTCTAGTTTGCTTAAAAACTTTAGTGAAGAGGTTATTTCACTATACAATTCCCTAATTTGTTCTTCTTGTGTAATTTTCTTTGTTACATAATCTCCTACTTTATCAACTTTTCTTGGAACGAAACATTCATATCTAACTTCGTAATTACAAGTTATCGTTGGTTTCTTAATGTTTGGAAAATTAAGTTGAGCTTTAATAAACTTATCAATTTCCTTTGTAACTTTTTCATAGCAATATTCAGTATCATATTTTAGTAAATCATTTTTTGATAATAAAGGATTATCAATATAAATATCATCAATCTTAAACTCTAAAACTATTGGTTCAACCATAGCTAACCCCCTATAAATCCTAAATTAAGAAAAAAGAGGGAAATTAGCCCTAAGGCATTTCTCTCTTTCAATAAAAATATTCACTAAATAAGACACTAAAAAATCACAACTTGTTTTTACTTGCGTTAGAATAAAATAATTGTTTGTTTCCTTTCTTGATAATAATCTTTTCATTGTTTCACCACCTAAACTTATTTCCTAATAATAAGCCGCTTTAGAAACCTCTCGCTTTTTTAATTAGGGGATTTACTCTACTACTTTTATTAGGATTTGTCAAGCATTTTTTATCATTTTTTTGTAATTGCACCAAAAAAAGCCCTAAAAGCACATTTTTAGAGCATAAACAATGTTGAATTAATAAAAACTTAAAGAAAGTAATATCTCTTAAGACATACTTTTTTCAAGTTTACTCTATTATACTACTTGACGTGTAGAAAGCAAGTCTTTTTCGTGTCAAATTCATGTTATTTCATGTCAAATTTGGTTTTTTTCATGTTATTTCGCTATTTTGTCAATTCTACTATACTATTAAGCAGATCTTCTGCGTTATCAGAACTAAAAATTATTTCATGTAGTTTATTATATTCAATCGTTGCATTATCTAATAATTTGTTAGTAGAATAAAGCAAATCATAAAATGTATAAAGTTTCTTTTCTTTATCATCATATATTTCTAAAATCAAAGATGTATCATAATGTTGTTCCATTATATCGTTAGGAGTATTAACCACATCTTCTATTGCTTTTGGATAAGCTAAATTAAACATTACTATATTTAATCTAACATTATCTACTGTTCTACTTTCTCTTTCTAATATTCTATCATTTTTATTTTCAACTGTTGGAATTATGCCATTAGAAGATTCAACTTCATACTTTAAATTATTGTTAGACAAAAAAAGATTTAGATAAAAATTCATATAAAACTTCCTTTCTCGATTGGTCTATTATTATACACCTATTTTTTATTTTAAACAATATTTTTGAGTAAAAAAATATATGATAATATTTCACGAAAACATCATACAAGTTAACAAAATAACATTTCAAGCTTATTTTTATACATTTTACGTAAATTTTGCGACTTTTCTATATATAAATGTTATAATATATAGTCAGGAGGAAAAATATGCAAAAATTCACAAATGTAATTATGGAATTTGTGAATAAAATGGGGTATTTAAGCAGTAAAGATATTGAAGGTATTATTTTTTACGGTAGCAATCAAACTGGATTTGGTAATCAATTTTCTGATATTGATTTGCAAATTATATTTAATAATAACTTAGAAGAAGAAATAAGGGGCTCAGCACTTATAGATGGTATTAGAATTGAATACTTTGAAAAAAGATTAGAAAGTATGTATTCAAAGACATTGAACGAATTTAAAAATCAAGGAAATGCTGTAGTATCTATGATAGTGTATGGTGATATTATTTTAGATAAAAATGGTAAAATTAAAACATTGCAAGAATATATTAAAGCTATACATTCTTTGCCTATGCCATGTCTATCTGAAGAAGAAGCCAAAGAACAGCTAGCAATAATTAATAATTTCTTTGATGATTTAAAAAATCTAATAGAGCAAAATGACATTTACGCAAACCATGCATATCACTTAGCTTTAGAAAGAATTAAGGACTTTTACTTTTCTTATTATGGACTACCAGGAGTATCAAGAACAAAAGCACTTAAAACTATGTTAAATGATGATTATAGACATGCAATAAAAAAAGAAAACCCACCAGCAGAATTTATTGAATTATATTTAAGTTGCTTGGATGAAAATCAAACTCTTCCAAATAAGTTGATTTCATTAGAAAGATTATATAATTATTCAACTAGAGAAATAGACTTTGATAAATACAATCATAGAATTGTTCTTTCAAAAAAAAGATAAAATTAGATTAATGCTAAATAAGCATTAATCTTTTTATATGTCAAAATTCCTTATTTTTATTTATCTTATATATTGTAATAAGTGCTACTATTCCCTCGATTATCGCATATATAACATAAATAATCACAAGCACAGCTAATATCACAAAAAGTATAACCTTAAATCTTTCATTTACATCATTCATATTCATAATCAAATACCATATATTATTTATCAACAAGTTTCATGCCAAGTTTTTTCTTTTTATCTCTTATTTTTTCTTCTATCTTATCTTTTTCTTTATTCATCTTTGAAAGTGCATCCAAATTTTCTTCAGTTTGCTCATGCATCATTCTTATAATTTTATCATAATCATAGCCATCATCATTTTTTCTAAAACAAAATATCAATAAACATATGCCACCTAAAGCAGCTATAAAAAAGAATAAAATTGGAATTATTAATTCTTCTTCCATACAAACATCCTCCTTAATAATACCAAAACACTTAACAAAAATAATTGCATTTTCTTTTTAAACAACACTATTCTCATTTTTTTAACCATATCTATATATAGAAAATAATCCATTTCATAACGAAGTGTATACTTAAAAAACTCTCTTTTTTGCCATTTTTTTCTTTCATCAACAATTATATAAACAGCATATATTATTGACAATATTACCTGTATAATTAACAAAATTACATAAAATCTTACATCATCATTTCCTCTCACACTAACCACCATACTCTTAAAAGTTATATCACATTTTTATTTAATAATTTACTTTTCTATTATTTTTATGTTCTTTTTAAACTTGTTATTGTCAGAGTCAAACTCCCCAAGATATGAAGTAAATTGATCTCCTACCTTTGTTTTATCTTCAATAACATAGTTTCCTTCATTGTCATAAATATAAAATATCTCTTTATTAAATTCATTTAGAGAAATTTTTTTAAATATAATTCCATGTTTTAAATAAGATAATAAATCATAGTAGCTTATTAAATCATTAGTCTTGTCATCAATTTTATTTTCATCATCTTTTCTTCCTGCAATAGCATCTTTCATTCTTTCTATAAGTGTGATTTCTTCCCCAACATTTTCATATAATCTATATATTTTTTTATCTATTCCTTCTAATTCTTTCTCTACTTTTTTTCTTTGAAATTTAAAAGTACAGTTACTTAAAATCATTTCTTTTTGCATTTCAAGTATCTTAATTTCACTTTCAAATATTTTAATCATATTATGAGAATCTTCAATTTGATACCATAAACATAAATCAATAACTTTTTCCGCAAGACTTTCTTCTTTTGATTCATCATCTAACACTTTTATTATCTCTTTTGACTCATCAATTAATTCTTTTACCATCTCTTTTTTCATAATAAACGTTCCTTTCATAATACTTCTACATAATATTATATCACATTTTGTGCATATTTAGAGAAGAAAAACAAATAATACAAAATAAAATGTAAAAATTATTGTATGGGTGATGTATTATGAATGAAAATAGACTAGAAATTCTAAAGGATGAAATGGATTTAAAATCAAAAGAGATTGCAAAATTACTAAATGTTTCTGAATCAACTTATTCCGAATGGGAACATAATAAAATTCCCATTCCAACAAAAAGAATGATAGAGTTAGCTGATTTTTACAAAGTTAATATAGATTACATACTTAAACTAACAAATAGAAGATTAGAAATAACAAAAACAACAAACTTAAATTTAAAAGAAATTGGTCAAAGACTATTAATGATACGAAAAGAACTAAATTATTCACTACGTGAACTTGGAAGTATATTAAATTGCTCATTCTCTGCTTTAGCAAGTTATGAAAGAGGAGAAAAATTAATAACATCTGAAATATTAATTAATCTATCTAAAATTAGTAACCACTCTATTGATTGGATACTTGGAAGAACAAAGAAAGATATATTAGTCGAAGATTAAAAATGAAATTTATAAAATTAAGAGAAATAAGAAAACTCAATAGCTTGAAGCAAGAAGATGTTGCAAATATACTAAATGTGGAAAGATCCACTTATACGGGATGGGAAAATGGAAAAAATACCATTCCATTAAAACAGCTAATCAAAATATGTAATTATTATAAATGTTCTATTGATTATATAACTGGTTTAACAAAAGAAAATGATTATTACTGTTTAATAAAAGAAAATATTAATAATATTGGAAAAAATTTAAAAAAATTAAGAGTTGAAAATAACTTAAAACAAAGAGATATTTATTCTTTTTTAAAAATATCTTCATCAAGTTATTCTTCTTATGAAACTAATAAAATATTAATTCCAACTGAAATAATATATAAAATAGCAAAAAAATTCAAACATTCTATTGATAAATTAATAATTGAATAAAAAAGCTTTTCAACAATGAAAGCTTTTTTTATTTAAAATAAATATTTCTTCTCTTAAGTAATCTTTTTACATTATCTTTTACATCAGTATTATATAAAAAACTTGGATTTAATAATTCAGATAAATTTGAATAATCTTCATTTAAACTCATATCTTCCATTATATAATCTTTATCTTTCCAAAAACTTCTTATGGCAAATGGTTCTATTTTATATTTATCTATTGATGATGACGAACTTAAAAGTCTATATTTATCATCAACAATTTCTAATGCACTACAATTAGATAAAGAAAGTGCCACCAAATTTTCATCTAATATTAAATTTTCAACATTTTCAAAATGACCATTTATTTCATCACAATGTGGTGCAAATACCATATTTTTAAAGCCAAAACAATCTTGTTTAATAAGCTTACCCCTATTATTAGGATTAACAGAATTACCATACTTAAACCAACACATACCTCCAGCTGAAATTCCACTCATTACCTTTCCTTGATTGTATGCCAGCAACAATTTATCAGTTATCCCATAATTACGACATAAATTTACTAAGGTAAATGTATTTCCACCGCCTATATAAACAACATCACACCAATCAAATATATCATTTATTTTTTGATTATTATGTAAATCAGATAATTCTAAACACTTACATAGACATCCATATCTTTTAGAAAACACATTAGAAAAGTAATAAAAATATTTCTTTATGTTTTCAGGATCAGCAAGTCCCAAAAATAGAACTTTCGGCCTTCTAGCATCAGACAAATTTATTATTTCTTCATCAAAAAATTGTGTTTCATATGGCATTAAAAATCCATTTTCTTCTTCCCCAATGTTGCCACCACCACAAGCGATTATTTTTTTAGACATAAAATCCCCTCATTTGACTATATATATTAACATATTTTTAAAAAAACTTCAACTATTATGCACAAATTTCATCTAACAAATTGTAAATTAAAAGATTATATTGTATAATATATACAATTATTTTTACTTAAAAGGAAGTGATATATAATGAATGTTGGTATTATTACTACTTCAAAAAAAATAGATTATTTAAATCTACCAAATAATACATACTTGATTTTTTATATTAAAAAAAATAAATTAAATTCTCAAAATATATCTCATATTATAAATTATTTAATTCTCAGTGATTGTAAAACAATTATAATGGATAATAAAATAAAATCATTAATAGAAAAGGAAAATTACAAAAATATAAATATAATATCAAAAGTATCCGAAATTAATGCCCATTCTGATATTTTAAAGATTATAACATATTATTATTCGACTAAAAATCATAATACAATTTCATATGAAAACTGTGCAAATTCAAGAAAGGATAGGCAACCTTCAGAAACAGTTAAAATAATAAAAGATATTTTAAAAACAAATAACTATCAAATTTCTGAAAAAGGATTAAAAAGAAGTTTACGTGGATCATATTCTATAAGATTAGAATTAAATAACGGTAAGGGTGCTAACGGAAAAGGAACAACATTAGAACTTGCAAAAGCTTCAGCATATGCCGAATTAATTGAAAGATTACAAAGCAATATGTTAAATAAAAAAAGAATTACAACAAATATTATTGATAAAAAACATAATATATATGAAATTTTACTCAATATGGCATCTAATGAATATAAAAAAAAGTTTTTTGATTTAAACAAAATATACTTCAATGAATCAGAAGCTACCAATATTAAAACTAATAAAAAAGAATTAATACCAATTAATGCAATTTGTTCATTCTGCCATACTAATGGATTAGCATCTGGTAATACTTTTGAAGAAGCAGTTAATCAAGCAATTTTTGAAATATTTGAGCGTCATTGCTATCAAAAATGTTTGGAAGAAAATATTTTAATAAGAAATATAGATATATCCTCATACCCACTTACAGAAAAAAATAAGAAAATGTTAGTTCTTCTAAAAAAGAAGGGATTTGAGTATTATATAAAAGATTGTTCTTTAGGAAAGTATCCTGTAATAGGATTTTTGTTATTTGATAAAAAACACAATAAATATACATTTACAATGGGTTCGGATACATCATTTAATATTGCACTATCAAGATGCATAACAGAAATGATGCAGGGAGTAAATTTTAAGGAATTAAAACAAAAGATGGTTCCTAATTTAAAAGCAGAAGAGCTAATACAAAAGTATGGTGCATCATTTAGATCATATAATTGGTTAAGATGTTTTAATAACAACAATGGTTATTTAACAAAAAATTTTTTTAATAACAGTTATATTAATATATCACAATTACAATTCAAAGATTATCTAACTTCAAATAAGGAAGTGTTAAATTATTTAAAATTTTTAATTAAGGAAAATATATATGTAATTGATTATAACAATTTAGGATTTGATACTTATAGAGTTTATATTCCATATATGACAACTGTTGATTGC
>OIZT01000182.1_pt1 | contig 44977 bp, 55 predicted proteins | sample 1588611 | NCBI WGS metagenome assembly OIZT01 (sample SAMN03283278) | human gut metagenome | biome: human-associated habitat; material: feces | host: Homo sapiens | place: Peru | collected 2012
ACAGCCACAGCAGCCAAGAACCATACCGCCATCGCAGCAAACAGCGAGACCACAGCAGCAGCGCAGGTTTCAGCATTGCGCAAGAAGGGTGCAGCTACAACACTCGTTGACACCATCTTGATGGACGTGGACACACGCATCATTGACGATAGCGATGCGGTGTTGCTTATGACACGCTCGCTTGCTGACGCATTGACCTACGACATCAAGCAGACCTACCACGATATTATGCCGTGGGAAAAGGTGTTCGATGGCTTCGATGTAGCGACCTACAACGGAGTGAAGATTGCACGTGTCGGCATCTGGGATAGGATGATTAACGCATACGAGAAGGGCGAGACGACTGTCAACCTTCCACACCGTGCGGTATTCTGCAATCCTAAGCACCTTATGGTGGGTACTGACGCTGACGCACTCATTAGCGACCTCGATATCTTCTTCGACCAGAAGGAGCGAAGAAATTACATCTACGCAACTGGTAAGATTGGCACGGCTCTCCTCGAAGAGAATATGATCCACGCAGCTTACTAATCGCTCCATATCTTCATCAAGTATTAAGTTTACAAATCCTCAACACCCACAAAACGGTGTTGGGGATATAACAATTTTAAAACGAATTAATATGGCAACAACTTGCGAGAGCCTTATCGCCCAGGACATCATCATCCCTTGCGAAGACCAGGTAACAAAGGGATTGGAGGGCGATGGACTTATCATCAACCGAGACGACATCGACTTTACCAAGTCCGTTGTCGTGGGTAATACAATCAAAACATTGGTGCTGAAGACTGGCAAGAAGGCATACGCTATCCGGCAGGAGGGCAGCAAGCCATTCACTGGAACCAAGACAGAACTTACCGTTGGTACGTACCGCAACAGCTGGAAGAACACCGTGGCAGTCGTTGTGCTGGCAAATACACCAGATGTTTGCGCAAATATCATTGACGGACTGGCGAACGGTAAGTTCGTTATCATCCTGCGCAACCTTTCGAAGGGAGCGGACGGAAAGGCAGAGTACCAAGTATTCGGATATGCGCAGGCATTGAAGGCAAGCGCAGGCGAGAACGACAAGTACTCGGACGATACCGAGGGCGGATGGCTTATCACGCTGGAAGAGGAGAGCGTACCAAAATCAGCTTATTTCTTCTTCGACACCGACAGCGAGACAACGGCAGCCAAGTACGCCAGTCTGACAACAGCAGCCGTAGGAGGTTAAGCTATGACCTACGAGGAAGCAATAGCCAAGGTCGGAGAGTTGAAGGAACGGTATGACAGTCCCTTTGACGCATCCGACAAGGCAGTTATCGAAACTCTATATTTCGAGGTAACACGGAAGCGGTTTGTACCGACAACCTGCCAGCAGTGTTACCACGATGCTTTGATTGAAATTTATCTAAAACTCAAAAAAGAAAAGGCTATGCCAAAGCAATGTAATTACGTAATGAAGGCAGGCTTCATCATTTCCTGCCCCGATTTCTATAATGGTAAGATTTTCACAAACGAGAACCTGACCGACAAGGTAGCGCACGAATATCTGACGAAGTACCCACAGATGGAGAAATACTTCCAGAAGATACCCAGCGAGGAACTCATCGAGAACAAGGAGCAGCCAGCAGGCAGCGACAAGAAGAAAGATCTCGACCAAGCCGAAAAAGCAGGCAAGGAAGAGTAATAAAACAACAGGTAAAACGACACAAGCAAGATGAACGTAAAGACAGTTAAGAAGCCGAAGCGAAGAATTGATATTGGCTACGTGAGCCGATTCAAGATGCAGGCATACGGATATGATAATCTATATCCGCAGAACCTCGCACGCATCACGGAAGCCAGCGGAACGGCAATGCTCTGCCTTAACCGCTACGCCCGATTCATTGAGGGCTACGGCTTCGACAGCGACATTCTAGCAGCGTTAGCGATGAACCAGCAAGGGGACACGGCAGACGATTTGCTTCGAAACGTATCGGGCGACCTTGCGAGGTTTGGAGGCTTTGCCCTTCACGTGAACTACAACGTTCTCGGGCAGGTGTCGAGCGTGAGCCACGTGCCCTTTGAAAATTGCCGACTGGAAGAGACGGACGACAAGGGGAACGTGGCGCACGTCTTGCTGCACCCCGACTGGGAGCAGAAGAAAACGAGGAACGGAAAGCGGTTGATGGTGAACGAGAAGACCATCGAGCGCATCAACACCTTCAATCCAGACCCCGACATCGTTCTTGAACAGATTGAGAACGCTGGCGGTATCGACAGCTACAATGGGCAGATTCTGTGGCAGAGCCTAGACGGAAAGTTTATCTATCCGACAGCCAGCTACGATTCTGCCATCACGGAGATTTCGACCGATGAGGGACTGGGCAACGTGAAGATGAGAAACGTCCGCAACAACTTCCTCGTATCGTGTATGCTCGTAACCAAGAAGGGCGTTCCTAAGTTCAACGAGAAAGGCGAAGAGGTGGAGAGCGGACAGATGATTTCCGATGAAGACCTTTTGCAGTTCCAGGGGGACGAGAGCACAGCGAAGATTCTAGCTGTCGAGGTGGAGAACGAGGAAGACGAACCGAAGGTTGTGGCTTTCCCAACGAAGAACTTCGACAAGGAGTTTTCCGTGACCGATAGCAGCGTTATCGAGCGCATCTACGCACAGTTCCACCAAGAACTCTTCTACTCCATCCGTATTGGCAAGCTGGGATTCAGCGGACAAGTGATGCAGGATGCCTATGAGTACTATGCTGGAGAGGTGACGACAGAGCAGCGATTCATTGAGCGAGCCTTCAAGAAGATTTTCGAGAACTGGCACGATCCAGGCATTCAGAACATAGACCCCAAACTACAGCCGTTGAAGTATATCAGCAGCGAGGCGGGAAACAACACCATCAAAAACGAATGACCATGCCAAAGATTGAACGTAAACCATTATTGACGGTCGAGCAGTTCAAGCAACTTGCAAGACCGACCAGCGCACACCTTGATGAGGATGAGGTGGAGAAGCTTATCCGAGAATGCGAGGATGCCTTTATCTTGCCAGCCATCGGCTGGGCGAACTTCAAGGCATCAATCGGACTTTGCCCATGGGACAACACCTTCGACGATTCTTTTATTCCCGATTTATTCTTGGACGGAGGCGAGTGGGACACCAAGGAGAGAGACGAGGACGGAAACGAATTCAAGAAGCTAAGGTATTGTAACGGTGTACGCAAGGCGGTCGCTTATTTCACGTATGCGAAGTTATTGCGAGCCGATGGAACAATTATAAGCCGTGCGGGGGGTATGCGTCACAGAGACGAATATTCCGACCATGTGCAGGACATAACCAACAACAAGCAATACAACGACATTATGGGATTGGCAGAAGGGTATTTATCCGACTGCCTATATTATCTTAAGTATCACGCAAAGAGCAAGCAGATAAGCCCGGTTAGAGGTAGTCGGGCGCACGTGCATGCGATAGGAGACTAGAGCGTATGGCAGACACAGTAATCAAGACAATTTCCCAAATGCGGGAGGTGGCTCAAAAGGTCAAGAATGAGACGGAGGTCGGTTGCAATACCGCAGACCGTGTCGGAGGGCTTTTCGAGGACATCGTAAATCATATCGGGCAGCACGAAGACAGCCTTTTAGTCCTTGGGGAAAGCGAGTATAATTCCATCAACAAGGACGAAAGCAAGATTTATTTTGTTTACGAGGAGGAATAGGTATGATTCGGGCATTTGGACACGACATAGCGATAATACAAGCCAAGGGCAAGGTTATCGCGGCGGTCTATCGAGGAGCGAGGCTTGTTTGGCAAGCAGTCCGTTCTTGCTTCGGGAGCGGGCACTGGATAGACTCTAAACCATGGATTGATAGCGAAGCATGGAAAAATAATTAAAAGTAATAACAATGGCAAAAGTTTATGATAAACCGATAAACCTTTCCACCAACTGGGGAGGGGATTCCAGCACTGGAAACTTGCCGGTGTCGGGACGGCGAGTACAAGAACTCATCAAGAACACATTCGCTAAGAAGGGCGGCTTCTTCCAAGTTAAGGATAGCAAGTTTTTGCAGGTTTTTGCCAGCGAGGAAGACGCTAAGAACTACAACAAAGACAGCGAGAAATACGCCGACTTGGTTCTCTCGCAGATTCAACTTCCGAACACCGGAGCAACGCAAGCGACAATGAAAAATACGATTCTCGCCACGCCTAGCGAATATACGACCCCTGGGAGTGCCGAGATTTTCAAGTTTAGGTACTTATCCTATTACGACAACGAGCAAGACCTTTCTCAGATGAGCGGTTCTTGTACGGTTTACGTTGCGGGTTTGCAGCGTGAGCGCATTTCCCTGCGTTCGGGCAGCACGTATACGATTGATGTAACGAAGTACATAGGCGATGATGTTACGGAAATCAGATTCACTATCGACAACGGGGAGGGAAGCAGCAGAAGCTACGTTTACGAAGTCACAACCGTAAACCTTTTTGTTTCTTCAAGCTTCGATAGCGTGACCGCATACGAGGGTGCAATCCCATTTGTGTACACACCAATCGGCAATATCAAGAAGGTCGTCCATATTCTCTTGGACGGCGAGGAGATACACACCGAGGAGACGGAAGTCAACAACCGCCAGCAGTCCTTTGAGATTCCAGCGCAAGCGCACGGAGCGCATAGCCTGGAAGTTTATCTGTCCGCATCCGTGCAGGGGTCGGAACTGAAGAGTAACCACCTTAACTTTGCGCTCGTCTGTATCGAGCGAGGAAACGAAACCCCAATCATCGCTAGCACAATGGAACATATCTACATGAAGCAGTACGAGACGGTTTCCATTCCTTTTGTGGTCTATGATCCATTGAACAACCCAGCAGACATTACCTTGAAGATTAACGACTCAACCGTGGCAACACGAAAGGTTGACCGCACCCAGCAATCGTGGGTATACAAGTCGATGAGCCAAGGCGGTGCCGCTATGACGATAACTTGCAGAAGCGTAAGCAAGACTTTTCCATTGACTGTTGACAAGTCTTCCATCACATCAGAGGCAGAAACCAGGAACCTCGAGTTGTTCCTAACCTCGCAGGGCAGGAGCAACCAAGACACCAACAAGGAGATATGGAAGTACAATGACATCGAAGTTTCTTTCAATGGTATGAACTATCAGACCAACGGCTGGGTCGAGGACCCGGACGGCAACATTGCTATGCGCTTAAGCGGCGGTGCAACAATGAGCATACCTTTGCATTTGTTCGCCAAGGACATCAGACAAACTGGAAAAACAATCGAGATTGAGTTTGCCGTAAGACAGATAACCGACTTTACAAGCGTAATCCTATCATGCATGCAGGGCGGCATCGGCTTGCAACTGACCCCTAATACGATTTCCATTACATCGGAGCAATCAGCACTGGAGACCAAGTACAAGGAAGATGAGCGTGTCCGCATCTCTTTCGTTATCGAGAAGCGAGCCAATAACCGATTGATGCAGATTTACATCAACGGCATCAAGTCCCAGTCCTTGCAGTACCCGAACAACGATGGATTCACGCAGTCGGCACCTGTAGGAATAACCGTTGATTCTTCGACAGCCACGATCGACTTCTACAATATCAGAAGCTATTCCAACAACCTCAACGCCCAGCAGCTTCTGGACAACTACATTGCGGATATGGACGACATAGAGAAGAAACTGACTATCTTCAACCGCAACCAAGTTTATGATACATACGGTAATTTGAGCTATTCCAAGTTGCTGGAGCAGATTCCGTGTCTCATTATCACTGGTGAGCTTTCCCAGTACAAGGGCGACAAGAAGACCGTAGCTATCGAGTATGTGGACAAGAACAATCCGGCGAATAGTTTCACCGCCGACGGCGTGGAGCTGAACGTGCAGGGTACTTCTTCCCAGTACTACCCACGCAAGAACTACAAGGGCAAGTTCAAGAACGGCTTCAATATGACCGCCAGCGGCAAGCACGAGGATAGCTTTGCGCTTGATAAAGATGCTGTTTTGCCAGCGAACGCCTTCTGCTGGAAAGCGGACTTTGCCGAGAGCAGCGGCACACACAACACTGGACTTGCTAATTATATCGGCTGGATGCTCAAGGAGGCGGGCATACAGACAGAGCCACAGAAAAAGAACTCGCTCATCCGTACGACCGTATATGGAGAGCCATGTTTGATTTTCCACAGAAGTAAGGCAGGGGAGACACCTCTGTTCATCGGCAAGTACAACTTCAACACCGACAAGAGCGCAGAGAACACATTCGGCTTTGCGGAGGGGGACGAATCGTGGGAGTTTCTGAACAACACCAGCGACCGCTCGAACTTCCTTTCAGCCGATTTCAGTGGTGACGGATGGAAGAACGATTTCGAAGGTCGTTATCCTGACGGCAACGAAGACATCTCAAAGATGAAGGAAGTGTTTGCATGGGTAGTTTCTTGCAAGGGTAACGTTGACAAGTTCAAAACAGAACTGGAACAATATTTCGACAAGAAGACAATTCTCTTCTATGACCTCATTACATTGGTTTTCGGAATGGTTGACCAGCGAGCGAAGAACCAGTTCTTGACATATTACACTGGCGGCAAGTGGCTTTTCATTTTCTATGATAACGATACCGTCTTCGGCATCAACAACGAGGGCGCAATCGGATTCAGCTACAACATCGAGATACACGATGTTATCGGCAACTTGAACGCTTACAATGGAGCGAACTCCTTGCTTTGGGAGCTCGTTGAAAGTGCATTCGCCGATGACATCAAGAGCCTTTATCAGACCTTGCGACAGAAGAACATTCTGACCTATGACAAGGTTATCGAGTATTGCAACACAAGACAGAGCGACAAGTGGTGCGAGGCAGTTTACAACGAAGACGGTTATTTCAAGTACGAGTCTCCTTTGATTGACGGATATACGGATTATTCCAGCGGCACGGCTCAGACCGTGAAGACTGGAGCGTTCTTGTATGCCCTTCAAGGTAGCCGTGACGCTCATCGACGCTGGTGGCTTTACAACCGATTCAAGTATATGGATTCCAAGTTCCAAGCGGGTTCTTCTTTATCCGACTACATTACGTTCCGAACATACACACCGAGTGTATGGGTAGGTGTCGAGCCAAAGGCAGACGTCACCATCGGTGCGTTCTCGGCAATGTATGGAACTATTCGCTGGGGTAGCGTGACCAAGAGTGAGAGAATGCGAGAGGGAGAAGTGAAGACTATCACTGCACCTGCTGGCATCAAGTTCAACGACACCGAGACCATTATCTACAATGCTTCTATGATAAAGAGCATTGGTGACTTGTCGGCTCTATACATTGGCACGGTTGATGTATCGAAGGCAACCAATATAACAGAACTTATTATCGGCTCATCGGTGAGCGGCTACCAAAACAAGAACTTCAATGTTTTGTCCCTTGGTAACAACTCGAAGCTGAGAAAGCTGGATATTCAGAACTGCCCGAACTACACTGCAAGCATTGACGTGAACGGCTGCGAGAACATCGAGGAAATTTATGCGAGAGGCACTGGCGCAACAGCCGTGAACCTTGCTGAGGGCGGCGTGCTCAGAGTTTTGCAGCTTCCAGCAACCATTACCAACTTGACGTTAAAGAACCAGCAGAAGCTGGGGATCGGTTTAACCATGGAGTCGTGGGCGAACCTTTCAACACTAGTTGTCGAAAACTGCCCAAATGTTGACTTCTTAAGTATCGCAGACAGCGTTCTTTCCTCAACAAACGCATTAAAGTACGCTAGATGCACCAATATTGATGCAACCAAGGCAGATTTCAATATCTTGAATAAACTTTCAAGAATCAAAGGAATTGGCGACAACGGCGAATATACGGAAACAACATATTTAAGCGGAAAATATGTTGTGCTTAAAGCTATCAAGGAAGACATCGAGAGAATGAAGAGTCTTTATCCTTATTTGTCAATTTCAGCAAGAACAACGCTGAAAACCATATTTATTACATTCAAAGTGACAAGTCAATATGGAGCAATAAAAGGAGCGACCGTGGAAATCAATAGCTTGATATACGACCTTTCCTCGGGAACGGCAAAAGTGCCATTGGCAGAAGGAGTACGCTACGATTACGTTATCCGATATAGTGGTGGCGAAGACACTGGAGTCATCACACCTTCTTCAGATACGACCATATCTAAGTCGTACAAAATCGAATTAGACATTATGACGATGAAGCCAGAGCCTAATGGAAAGATGCAAGTTTTGTTGAAAGGTAACTCTGTGTCTATTAGCCGTTATATGGGTTCTTCTGTCAATATAGATTGGGGAGATGGAAGTACCAGCAATGAAGGCTCGCATACTTATACAGATGGTAATGCTCTTCATAATGTATCTTTGGATTCTGTCGGAGAAGGAAATACAGAAGTAACGTTTTCAGAAGGAAGCATTGTAGCCTTTTGGACGGTTGGAAATACAATGATAGGTCCAAACACACTAAAAAGACAAGAAAGTTTGGAGTATGTAAGTGAAGACGTATGTTTCAATACATCATATATATCAAGCTTCTTTTATTGTTGTGTGAAGCTAAAGGAAATACCAAAATCCGTTTTTATCTCAAACGGGAATTCTGTTTATCTCAGTGGTAGTAATAGTAATGGTATTTTTCAAGGGTGCATTAGTCTAAAGTCTATTCCTGCTGGATTGTTCGATAATTTCAAAAATGTAACAACTTCCGTCTCTACTTTTGAAAGTTGTACAACCATAGAGAGCGTTCCACGTGGATTGTTCGACAAGATGGAAAAACTATCAAAGATTGATTCTAGTGATTATTACTATGGTAATGTTTATGGAACTTTCACGAGATGTACCTCGTTAAAAGAAGTTCCATTTGACATCTTCGACAAAAATCCTATAAGTAGATTTGACGGAACATTCGCATATACTAAATTGACTGTTGGTTTACTACCAGTCAGCTTAAAGAAGCAAGGTGCAAGTCATAATTATGTTTACTATAACTGCCCGATAGAAAAAATCATAGGAAGAACAGAGATACCAGCAACAATAGATTCAAATTGCATTCCTTCTAGTGTGTTGAAGATTTACGTTCCTGATTCAGCAATAGAGACATACAAGGCAGCAACGAACTGGAGTATGTTTGCAGACAAGATTGTTGGATGGAGTGAGTTAACTGAAGAAGAGAGACAGAAGTATGGATTAACAACATAAACGATTAGGATATGAAGATAGACAAAGACAACGACAAGCACATCATCGCTGATGATGGCAAGACGTTCGAGCGCATCGCAGATGGCACGAACTATGGCAAGGAGATTTATCTAGGGTATTCGTATTTCATTGGTGGGGAGAAGTTGGACGTTCCCCACCTTGACACGCCCGAGGACTTCCGAGAGGTTGACGAGCCAAAGGAAGATGAACAAAAAGAGAACAGAGATGAATGACAAGGAGAAAGAACTATGGCGAGTTATAGACAACGTAATCAAGTGTTGCGCCATTGAACTTCAGAACGGAGAGTTGAGCATTACGAGAGAAGACGTTCTCGGCAAGTCTCGAGCAGAAAACCTCGTAATGACACGATGTATGGTCGTTGAGCAGATGATACACGCAGGATTCAGCATAACGACCATTGCGACCGTATTAAACCGCACCGTTCCAGCTGTTAGGCATCTTTGCAAGATGGCTTACACCTATATCAGCACGTCTCGAGTTTATCGACTTGCCACGGCACAAGCAACCCTTCTAAACAAGGACGTTGAGCCGATTTGTGTTTAATCAAGAAACAAAAAGAAAATAACCAAAAGCGTTCTTTGAAAATAATTCGATAAATACCAGTGTACTAACTTTTTGGAGCGAGCCAAAAATCAGAGTATCTTTGCAGTGGATTCCAATATTTGGCTTCCACGACATAATTAACTCAAAATTTTATGGCAGACACAATCGAGAAAGTTTATTGCACTGGGGACGGTGGCAATGACAACCTGGCGGCAGCTTTGCTCGCTAGAGGTAGAGACAACGATCCAGCAACGATGCTGGCAGCAATGAACGGTGGTATGGGCAACTGGATGAATAACCCGTTTGCCTATATGATGATGATGGCTTGGATGCGAGACTGGAATAACCGTGGCGGCAATTTGCAGGACACGGAATTGCAGAATCAGATTGCGAGCCTTCGCACACAGATGCAGGACGGCAATAATACGGCTCTCCTGATGGACGCAGTGAAGGGCAACAGCGTTGCTCTTGGTCAGCTGGCGCAGAATCTTAACTGCGATATGAACCAGCTGCAGAATGCAGTCTGTGGCGTGCAGGCAGCAATCCAAGATGTAGGCGGCAAGGTTGGTTTCAGCGCAGAGCGAGTAATCAACGCAGCGAACCTCGGAAACCTCAACATCATCCAGCAGTTGAAGGACTGTTGCTGCACCACGCAGCAGAACATCAATCGTATGGGCTACGAGAACCAGTTGGGGCAGAAGGACATCATCAACGCAATGCAGCAGGGGTTCTGCTACACCAATACTGGGCTGGAGCGAGGTTTCAGTAACCTCGGCAACCTCATCCAGACGGTCGTTTGCGACTTGAAGAACTCGGGCAAGGACAACACCCAGCGCATCGTTGACGTTCTCAACAACCACTGGGAGCAAGACCTTCGCATCCAGCTGGAGGACAGCAAGCGCAGAGAGCAGACTGGTTTCATTATCCAGCAGCTGAAGACCACCACAACCACCACTGGAGCGTAGGAGGTCTAAACAAAATCTATCAAGGGGCAACTCGCTGTGTTACCAGTGAGACCCCTTTTTGTCTATTTATCGAATTATCTAAAAAGAGCGCATTATGGAATTTAAGAACATACAAAGAAATCATCCGGTCTATCTGCTAGATAAGCAGACGGTGGAAGTTAAGGAAGGCAAGGTCGTAGACAACCAGCCGCACATCAACACTGGCATCGCAACTATTTCCAGCAGCGGACAGCCAATGCGAGACGTAACAATTGAGGTGGATGGAAAGCAGACCATCTATACCATCCCCGAACACCTGGGAGTAACCTTTGCAGGCGAAATCGTACTGGCAACCGATAAGGCAGACCTTTTGCCCGAAGTTGGGAAATTGGTAAATGAAGCCGATGAGATAATCAAGGCATACGAGCCAAGCAAGGAGCGGAAAGCCAAGGGCGAGGAACTTCTTGCAGCTTTGAACCCGGCAATCAAGGAGAAGCAGGAAACCGAAAAGCGTTTCAAGGCACTTGAGGGCGATATAAGCGGCATTCGTGGTATGGTCAAGCAATTACTCGACAAGCTAGGATAGGAGGGCGCACAATGAAGAAAATCATCGTTTTGCGCCATTCTTGCGATAGCGAGGAAGAGCGACACCAGCACCAAGAGAGCGACATCATCCACAGCTTGCCATACGAGAAGGCAGCAAAGGCTTTGATGGGAGCCAGTGGGTACGTGGCATACGTTGCCAAGCACGGATACCACTTCACGAAGCAGCTAGCTATCAAGGCGAGCGAGCAGATGAAGAACGTAGATGGAACGAGCCACCGATGGACGGTTGAAGAAATCCGGCTGGCGACAAACAACGAGATAATCTCCAAGGGCACGACCATCGGGGATATTCTCTATTTGACAAATATGGCTTATGCGGACTTCTATCCAAAGGTAATCAAGATCGAGAGCGACTGCGTACAGTATGCTATTGCCGTAGCCAGTGATCCGGACGGATACGAGGGTATGGCATTCTGCAGGTGGACGGCAGACATCATCGGGAAGGGCGTGACCATTGACTGGGAAAAATTGGAATAACCAAAAAAAATAAATTGATATGAGCGAAGTATTTCACGATTTTCAGGTGCACCATCTATACCTGTGCGCCCTAGTAATTTTTATCTGTTTCGCTACAATTCTGATAGCGATGACAATTGACTTGATAGCAGGCATACAGAAGGCGAAGGAACTGCATGTTGCAAGAACGTCAACCGGGTTGAAGAAAACGTGCGACAAGGCGAAGAAGTATTTTCCGACATTCGGTATTGCTTCGCTTATGGACGTTGCTACGTGTATTATCTCCCCCTTCCCTATATTCTCCATAGCGTGGACGGTGTACCTGCTTTTGTGCGAGTTCAAGAGCATCCGGGAGAAGGCATACGAGAAGGCAGAGATACGCAAGCAAGACCGCACGATGCAGGTGATCCTGGAGAATAAAGACGAAATTGCGAAGGCGGTTGTCGAGATAATGAAGGAAGAGCGGAAGAAAGGAGGAGACAATGAGGGTAACTAGAGCGCAACTTGTAAAGATAATGCCGAATGCCAGGAAGAGGGTGGATAAGTATCTGCCTTACTTCAACGAGCTGGCTGAGAAGTATCACATTGATACTAAGTTGAGGTGGGCGCATTTTCTCGCACAAATTGCCCACGAAAGCGGAGAGTTGAGATACACCAAGGAACTGGCAAGCGGAAAGGCATACGAGGGCAGGAAAGACCTCGGCAACACCAAGCAGGGCGATGGCGTGAAGTATAAGGGCAGGGGATTCATTCAGTTGACTGGGCGAAGCAACTACTCGAAATTTCAGTCTTACAGTATGCAGCCGGTATTGGAGAAGCCGGAACTGCTGGAGGAGCCGGAGCTTTGCGTGGATGTGACGATGTGGTTCTGGGAGACGCATGGGCTGAATGAGCTGGCAGACAAAGACAACTTGAAGGCTATCCGAAAGCGCATCAATGGCGGCTACAATGGACTGGCAGAATGCGAAAAGTATTTGAGGCGAGCCAAGGAAGCTCTAGAAATTAAAGTGCTTGCACAATAAACATATCAATCTAACGTTTATAGAGTATGGAAAAATCAAGAAAAGGGCAAAATTTGCGTTCTGTGGCGTTTTTTTTCGTCATACTTATAATTACCCCACTTTTGATTTTGGGCTGTTCCTGCGCAAAAACAGCCCAAAATAACACAGTTTATCACGACAGCGCACACACCAGTGTAAGACGTGACAGCGTGAACCAGCGACAGATCCACTGGCAGGACACCAGGCAGCACGACAGCGTATTCAAGCAGGACAGCGTGCTTGTGTACATCAAGGGCGACACCGTAATCAAGGAGCGGTGGCACAACCTTACGACCACCAGGTGGAAGACAACGACCAAGACGGACACCATCGTGGGGGACACCTACGTTTTCGTGACCGACACCGTGAAAGTCAAGCAATACGTGAACCGATACAAGACCAAGGAGGTAGAGAAGCTAGCGAGCCCATTTCACAAAATAAGATTATTCGCTGGCGATTGCGTGATTCTGTTTCTGTTCCTTCTTTTGGCAAACTGGATAAAGGAGCGCATCAAGAAGAGAGTTCAATAGGTTCAATCATAATATCATTTTTTTTAGAAAGGGCAGGGACGCAAGAAAAGCGTTTTCCTGCCCATTTTTGTGCGAAGAACACTTTTCATTGAGAGAAAAGGGGTAGGGGATATGAGAGTTAGATTATATTCATTCAAACTAAGGCGTGCAGGTTATTATTATATAGAGTGCGGAAAACTAAGTCAATCGATTGGCTGTCATTGATATACGAGGTAAAAAACGACCGAAATCGACCGAAAATAGACGTGTTTACGCCATAAACAGCCAATAAAAGTTAAAATATTAATATCTTTCGGGAAAAGTTTTGGTGGAACGGAAAAATATTAATATCTTTGCAGCGTGTTTAGGAAATAAGCACATTAAACATTCAGTAACTTAAGCCCTAGGCAACACGGTTAAGCCAAAGAAAATGAAAAAGTCAAATTCAAACGTTTTAGAGTTCACAACAAAGTTCATCAACTCAAACTTCCGCATCAAGGTATTCGGACGCACAGAGGATGGCAAGAAGATAAACACACTCGTAGGAGTGAGCGGTATCTTGAAGCTCATCGGAGCGGAACTTTTCAACAAGTTCATCAAGCGAGCATTGAAGGCAGGTCTGGACGCTTGCCGCTGCGCACTCAGAAGAGGATTGGTTGTAACACTGTATGCTAAGTAATCAAGGGAGGGCGAAGCTATGAAGAAGTATTTTGTAAACGGCAAACAGATTTCCGAGACAGAAGCAATCTTGATTGATATGGAGAATAAGAGATTGCAGCAGAGCAACAACATTGCAGACTGGGCAGGTATTCAATTTATAATTCAAAGATAGGAGGCAATACAATGGCAAGAGCAAAATATTACATTAAGGAACAGACAACTTGGAGAGACACCGAGAAAGAAGAGATTAGAGAAGTTTTCAACTCTACCAGAAAAGCTGATACAGAGCGATTCTTCAACAGACTCGAAAAGGGAAGCGAGAACATCACAGACAGAAGAATGGGATACTTCAAGATTGAGGAGTTTACCATGGCTGGCAAGATGGCAACAGAGTATTGGATTGAAAAGTATTAATCAGCAGGGCGCAAGCCCTGCACAATATATCAAGATATGAAACAATACATTTTGAACGGTAAAAATAGCCTTGGGCAAGTTGATAGCCACATCGAAGACTACAGAACCAAGGAGAGAATGGAGGAAGAGTTTTCTCGAATTAAGGAAACCTTCAGAAACAACCCACACGCAGAAATGCTGGAAGAAAGCGACCGACACTTCAAGGTTAAGGTCGGCAGGGTGACATTCGAGTATTACATCACTGAACGAGAAATTTAAATTTATCAAGATATGAAGGAATACGACAAGATACCAGCGCAAGCAGTGGTCGAGGTAACGACCAGCTGGGGAAGAACCTGCCTGCGAGAGATTGGGCGAGACCTTAAGGAAGGCACGATGCTCAATGGCTATTATTATCCAGTAAGCAAGGCTTTCGACTTTGAATGGAAGGGAGAGGGCGCAATGCTGTGGATCGGGGACAACGGAAGGCTTGTAAGCCTTGGGGAAGGACAGAAGCACAAGTATATGATGCTTGGTCGTATGCTATCCGATTGCGAGTACTTCCTTCGCAACCCATACGAGCGACACCTCTATTTCCCGAGCATCGCCCGACACTGCAAGGAAATGCGCCAGTACTGGCTGGAGTTGAACATCAAGCCGGAGTGGCTAAGCTACAAGCAGATTGGCAAGCTGGAGCACAAGATGAACCGAATGAAAACGAAGTTAGATAGACAATTTAAAAAAGACAGAAGACAATGACAAAACAAGAGTACAGAGAAGCCTTGCACGAAATCAACGTGAAGGCTGAGAACGAAAGAATAGTACTGGCAAGAGCATTTGCTACTGAGCACAGCCCAGTTAATTTTGGCGATTATATCAGCGACCACTGCGACACGATAAGGGTTGAAAGCTGGGATGTTGTGAATGGAACCTTCGAATACCCCTTGCCTTGCCTCGTATATCGAGGTATGACCTGCAAGAAGGATGGCACGCCACGAAAGTACCCGAAGAAGTGTAGCATCTATCAGTGCAACCTTTTGCGAATTAATGGAGAACCAGTAAAGAACCACGAATATGGAGAATAGAAGAAACATCAAGAGAACGAAGAAGGGTGCAGGCGCAACGGTCAAGCTAGTTGGAATACAGATAGACAACGACCTGCTGCCGTACCTCAACGCATTACCCAACAAGTCACGATTCATCAATGATTTGTTGAGAAAGAAATTTTTGGGTAAATAATTTGGTGGTTTCAAAGGAAAATCGTACCTTTGCATCACTGAATGTTTAAAGTGGTTTCCACTTATTACCCCAGCGGCTCGACTTTTTCACCGCTGGGGTATTTTTTTTGCCCATTTTAAGCCTTAAATGTAAAATAACATTAAAATAACAATAAAATAAAAAGAAAATCGTTTAAAAATTTGGTGGAACGGAAAAATATTAATATCTTTGCAGCGTGTTTAAGAGATAAACACAATGAACATTCAGTAACTTTAAGCCCTACGCATCACGGTTAAGCGCAGCAATATGAAGAGATTAAGCAAAGCAGAAGCTATCGCTAAGTTTGGCGAAGAGAGTGTAGATGCAGCGATGGAAACATACGCAGAGCCTACTAGCCGAGTAATGAATCCATCTTTTGAGAATCCTGCACACATTGGCAAGGCTGAGTATGCAGGTGATCCAGTTAAGGTTGACGGCTGGAATCTGACTGCTTATTACTATCTTTCTCCTGAGGACGAAGAGAATACCGATGCCTTCGACTGGGATGGCAACGTGGAGTTTGAGGCAGAAGAAATTTGGTAAACATCTAAGCCCTCGACATCACGGTTAAGTCTTAAATTATGAGGAAATATCAGATATATTACAATAATACGGTTGAGATAAACAATGTTGCAGAGTTTGATACATTGGATGAAGCAAAGCAATATTGCACCGAAAACACGAAAGGGTATGATAAGGTATGCGACAATGATAACTGCTGGGAAGGTCGCAGCAATAACTTTCATTATGAAGTCTATGATGGAGTTAAGGAAATCCTAGATGAGGATGGTGACGTTGTAGATTTCAAAGACCCAGTTTATATGACGAAACAATACTATTTATAAATTATATAAAAGGGGACTGACGAAAGCCAGTCCCTTTTTTTGTTCCACAAGCAGCCTGACCACCTGCATTCTATCTATGTTTTGTGCTCTTTCTTTCGATTTGCCCCGAAATTTGCGTTCTAAGCTGTTTGCGTAGTAAGCACGTAAAACTATCCCCGAAAACAATTTGAGCCGTTTCTGCGCTAAATTCGCAAGAAATAAGGGCTATTTTTTATTGTATAGCACGTAATCAATAACCCTGCGGTTTGCTTCATCTACTCTCGATAGGTCTGCATTGATGTAGGTATCAGTTACCCGGACACCGAACGAGTGACCCAGCGCAAGCGATATCACGTCCTTTGGTATTCCCAGGTTGAAGGCGATAGAAGCCCACGTATGGCGAGCGTAGTACGTAGTAAGCCCTTGGCGCACCTTTGCAAGTTTTTTATTTATCATTACCGTTGCAGAATCAACGTTCTTGAAATGCTCAGAGAAGCGAAGTAGCTTCTTTTCCCCCTTGTATTTCTCTATGATGCGGATAGCTTCGGGAGGAAGAAGGATGGAGTAATGCCTGCCAGTCTTTGCACGGTCGTATTCCAGCCTTCCACGGATAACATTATCCTTTGTCAAGGCGAATAAGTCACGCACATTGATACCTATCAGCAGGAACATCAGCAGGAACATATCGACCAGCTCATCACCACCAGCATCAAATATAGACCGGATTTCCTCAACAGACAAGTCTCGTTTTTTCGTTGTCTCAATCCGAAGGCTATACCTGCGGAAAGGGTAGTTTTTCGTTTGCTCATTATCTATCGCCAAGTTGAAGACAGCAGCGACACAGAGCATCCTGCTGGTTCTGGTATTCCTAGACAAGCCTTCCTTTGCCATAAAAGCATCGAAGGCTTCAAGCCAAGAGCGGTTTATCTCATCGTATGTAAGAAGAGCCGCTTTTTCCTTTCCAAGGAAAGCTTCAATCTTAGCCCAAGTGTACTTGTATCTGTTTATCGTGTTCTTTTGGAGATTTCTCCCCTCGTAGGCGATGAAGCCATCACGAAGCAGGGCGACCTTTTCCCTTGCAGGCTCGGCTTCAAGGATGATTAAGTCACGAAGCTCCCTTGCCGTAATATCGCCCCGGTATGTTTCCCTGCATTGCGCCTTCATCATCATTCTATTGTAGAAGTTCAGACGGTCAAGAAGAAAGTCGTTGACAGCATCACGATCGGGACGCTTGCGCACCTTGCAAGCCCTTTTATCCCATTCATCCTTTCTGCAGTATTGATTTAGGGATATGAAGGCAGTCCCACCGTGATGGTTGACGGCAAGACGGATGGAGAACTTGCCGTCCTGCCTTTTTATCCTTGTATCTAGATATAATCTCAGTGTTGCCATATTTCCTTGCAGTATTTATTCAGTTTATTTATAGCGAGAAAAGCCGCAATGGTGCAACGTTGTGCAGGATTGCAGCGTTTTCGAGTTATCCCAGTATCAAAGAACCCCTTTAAACACTGGGAAAAGCAGTCAAGTTGTACTTAAAATCATAACGTATGCTTCAAATGGTTGAAAATCAAAATCTTAACTGTAATACTATTTTTTCGTGCAGTTTTTATTCAGGTTTTTCACGATTTCGGACGTGAAGCCGGATGCGTAGAAGTCACCCGAACCAAGGAGCAGCCAGTATGGGTTTACGTGATAGTCGCGTACCAGGAACTGAACCCAGGACGGACGGAAGCGACCGTAGCACTCTGCAGGTTTGTCTCGAAGGGATATGGTGTTCCAGCGGTTGAGACCGTACCGGTCCGTTATCGTCTTAAGACCTCCTATGCAGCCGTCAGCCTTCAAGCGGTCGATGGCACCAAAGAAGCGCACGGCTATATCTACATCAGCGGACATCAGTTTTTTATCTTCCATATTATTCATTTAACTTTTGGTAGGCACGACTGAAAACGCTTTCCAGCCTTGCCCGATGATTATTCAATCTTTGCGACCAGTCCTGCAACTGAGCCAGCGAGGGGCGAGAAGCCAGCAGCCCATCCACCTCGGAAGGGGTGAGCACTGGCAGATATTTCTCGTATGCGAGAAGGTAATCAATACTTGTAGGCATCGTCTAGCTTTTTATCTTCAAGCCTCTCATCTCGTTTAGTCTTTCTTTTCGCCAACTTTGTATCAACAATAATACCAAGTGGCTTGAGGTATCTGTTGCCAATATCTTCAAGAGACACGGACACGTCTTCTCGCATCTCATCATCAGAACTTCGGACAGTAATGTATTTATACCATCCGAATAAAAGGGATTTTGATTCGTCACCTACCAAGATAGTATTTTTCCCGATAGTCTTGTCTAGTCTATATCTATACCCTTCATCGTCTCTAATATTGAACATAAACAGAAGGGTTTGAATTAGGTCGTTTCTGCCATTGAATTTCAATGTAACCTTGTGTGGAACTTGAGTTCCTTCACGGAATGAGCAGAAATAAACAGTATCCTTTGCAGGCTCGTAAACGGTGTAACTTATATCGCTATTGCCTTCAATCCATGTTGTTCTAGACATTAGGGTTTGCGCCTGCACACCCACGTACACAAGCGCAAACGCAAACAGCATTATTATCTTTTTCATATTGCCTATTTATTTAAATGATTTATATTTCTTTCGTAGAACTCATTCCAAGCCTTTTTCTTGATAAAGATGAAGAATAGTAGCAGTCCTAGGGCGACCATCAGCAGGTGCAGCGGCTCACCCAAGCCTCCGAACCCGAAGGAACGCTGGAAGTCGATGCAGAACGAAATCAGCACTCCGTAGGTAATGAACGCCCGATGCACCCAGCAGAAGCCATAGGCTAGGCTGATGATGATCCAGGCGATGAAGCCGAAGAACGAGCAGTCGAATATCCACTCCGTGAGCTTTGCCCGATAGCCGAATGAGAGCAGTGTGCAGTGCACCAGCATCACAAACGCACCCACTGGAGGGATGATGCCAATTATTAACCTGCTGGCTTTCCATAGCCAGCTTTTACCGAGAGCGGCAAGAAGAATCTTCTCCTTCCGTTCTATGAAATCCTCATCTTTCATCGTTACTTAGAATTTTAGTTGATATTGTACCTGGAGCGAGAACTAAAGTTCACGCAGCCACTTCTGACCTTTCTTTGTTTTCAAGAAAATGCCGAATGCAATGGTCATTCCCAATACCATCACGTTAAATAACAAGAATGCATCCATAGGCTACAGCAAGTTATTTTGTCTAAGCCATTTTTTGCCGTTTCCGGTGAGACAGAATGCGAGGAACACCATACAAGGCACTCCCACAAACAAGAAAGCTAAATATACTCCCATAACTATTTCTCCTTTTCCTTTTTGCCCTTTCCGTCCTTTTTGTTGCTGAGTACGAGACCCACGACCAAACAGAGGAAGGCTAGGGCGATTCCAACTATATAAATTAATACTTTATCCTCGAAATCCTTGAATAGCGAACTAATCACGACACCAGTCAAGATGTATTTCGACACATCAACGAAGTACGAGCCTAATTTTTCTATCCACATTGCGCTGCAAAGTTACAAAATTATTTCTGCCCGACAATGGCAAGCAGGGTTTCAACTTGCTTTCGAAGAAAGGAATTTTCACTTTCCAAGCTTTCGACCCTAGCCTGCAACGCTGCATCACTACCTATTGACTGGGAAACGTTGGAGCTGTTCGAACCATTGACATTTGAACCGAAAACAGCCTCTTCCATCTCGGCTGGTAGGGGAGGGGCACACTTGTCGATGATTTCCTTTATCTTTTGGATAAAATCAATTTTTATAGTTTTGCGACCAAGACGAGCCTGCACATTCTGTGGTGTAGTCCCCAGTTCTCTAGCTACATCGCTCATTGTCAAGCCCGAACGCTTTATATACTGCTTTAATTCTTCTCCACTCATAATTGTAAATCAATTTAAAATTAATTAAAAACTTATTAAAAACAACCGTAAAACAATTGTTTTTCAATTTTCTTTTTGTATTTTTGCAACCGAATTACAAAGCGAGTTTAAAAACTCATTTGCAAAGATAAAGAAAATAATTTAAAATGCAAATAAAAATGGGAGAAAATTTCAATTATGATTTTCGAACACCGCTGCAGAAGCAGCAGGACGAACGAAAGAAAAACATCATAGCGATGTTTGCAGATTTCCGGGCAAAGGCACCTGCCGAGACTTCGGACAGCAGAATTATGCTTGCGGTATCTCAGCACGTAGGCTGCACCCAGCAGAACGTGCGTGTCATCCTCATCAAGGCTGGAGTGATTACACCAAAGAAGAGACGTGCAGCCGTTCGCAAGTAAGTAGAACCATTTAAACATTCAGAGCGTATGAAGAAGTTTATCGAGTTTGTGACAAGTGACGAGTTCTTATCAGTGGCATTTGCTGCCATAGTATTAACTTTAATCTTTTGGAGGGCTTAATATGACGAACATAGAACCAAAGGTAGCGGATGCAGGCAGATACACAATGACAGAAACCTGCAAGGCATTGGGCATCCATCGCAACACCCTGCGCAGATGGGTGCAGGCTGGAAAGATGAAGGTCAAGTTTCGCAGAATCGACAACCGCAAGGTTATCGAGGGCGCAGAAATCAAGAGAGCGTGGAGGGTTGCCCTATGAGCAAGTTATCAATCAATATGCGCAGGATGATCGTGAAGTACACAGACATCTGCTGGCTTATCACTAACTGGAAGGCAAACCGCAAGACCAGAAAGTGCTGCGAACTGAACAACAAGTGCTATTTGGAGGCAGAGCGAAGAATCCAGTACAGAGAGTTTCAAGGCAACCTTTGCGTGGCACTGGATAACATACCTCTCATACCACTGGACGGAACGGACAACGAGGTATTGAAGTCGTGCCGTGAGACCTTCCAAAGTTACATATTCAATCAGAGAGGAGGTAACAAATGAGGAAGATAATCGAGGAGTGCAGGAAGAAGATGTACGAAGCCATCTGGCTGGAGATAGACAGAGACCCACAGCGACCATCTGTTGCAAGGGTGGACATCAAGACCAAGGCAGGAGACATCTGCGTATGGTGCGACAGCGTGGGCAACATTGCGGTCGTGACGCACAAGTGCAGCAATAACGACAGCGAGCGGCTGGAGGAAGCCATCGAGGGCTGCGTCAACTATAAGGACGTGATGGACGACTGGCTGGAGGAGAACAGCCAGCATGCAGACCAAGACCCGATGGACGCTTTCAGCGAAAGCAGGCTCGACATTCTTATGGCTCAACTTGTTTAAGCTTCATAAATGATATAACGGTTATTTGACACTAAAATCCCCACAGCGGTTGGCAAAGGGCGCACGCAAAGATTCATACTGGTTAGAATGGTTAATGTTTTTCGTTGTTAGTGTTTACTGCAAATATGCGGAAACTGACAGCGTGCGCCCTACAACGGAAGGGCATCCATCGGCAGCAGGCAAGGGTGGTGTAAGAGAGGGTCAACTGGGGTTCGAATCCCCAGTCTTCCACTAGAGTTAATTAAAAGATTATGTTGAACTAGAATTTGAACGAATTATGGAAAATGAGATTATTCAAGTAAGCGGCGGCGAAATGCTGGAAGCCATCAACCGCTCGGAGATTGACGGACAGATTGCCACAGCGCACAAGTTCCCGAGAGACATTGCGCAGTGCAAGCAGAATATGGTAGCACTGGCAGCGATGGACGATGATGTGGCATACAACTGCTTCTACCACCTGGAGCGCAAGGGCAAGGATGGACAGATTTCAATTATCGAGGGTCCGAGCGTGAGATTCACCGAGATTATATCTGCCTGCTGGAAGAACCTACGCATCGCAGGTCGCATCATCGCCAACGATGGCAAGACCATCACGGCACAAGGCATCTGCCACGACCTCGAGAGCAATGTTGCCTACTCCGTGGAAGTGAAGCGCAGCATTCTGACATCGAAAGGATATACCTTCTCGCAGGATATGCAGGTGGTAGTTGGAAATGCAGCCGTGGCGATCGCCCAGCGTAACGCAATCTGCAAGGTCGTGCCGCAGGTGCTGATTGCAAGCGTAGTGAAGGAAGTGCAGGCAAAGGCTCTTGAGCACATCAAGCAGACTGGCGTGCAGAGCCAGTGGAAGAGCTGCGTTGCCTGCTTCCAGGTGTACCAAGTGACCGACCTTATGCTGCTGGAATACCTTGGCAGAAAATCAGCCGAGGAAGTCACGGCAGAGGACATTCAGAAGATGGGCGGTGTGTACAACGCCATCAAGGAAGGCACGACCACCGTAGAGGATACCTTCAAGAAGCCGAAGCAGCAGGAAGCCATCGCACAGCAGGCGCAGGCAGCAGCCGATGATGCCAAGAATAAGGCGCAGCAGGCAATGAGCCGCAGCCAGGGCAAGACTGGCAAGGCAGAGAAGAAATAAGCCATTTTATTATAATATCCCGAACCGCCACGGTGCAACCTATGGGGTGGGGTCCCATCGAGACAAAGGGAAGCCGTGGCAACTTTTAAACATTCAGTAAATCAAATGAAACAGATAATAAAGTACAAGAACAGAGAGGAGTGGTTGCAGAACCGCTCGAACGGAATAGGTGCATCAGAGGCTGGCACGGTACTGGGACTGAATCCGTGGGAAACGCCATACCAGTTGTGGAGACGCAAGAAGGGCATCGACCCACCAAAGGTTGAGAACTTTGCGATGGTTGCAGGACACCTGCTGGAGGATGCCGTGGCGCAGTTTTTCCAGCGAGAGAGCCACTGCCACATCATCAAGGCGAGCACGGACGACTACACCATCACGAACACCGATGCGCCATATCTGAGAGTAAGCCCAGACCGTACCTTCTGGAGAGCCGGGGCAACGCACAATGAAGCGAGCAAGAGCATCCTCGAGTGCAAGACTACGCAGATGCAGATAGATGCAGACGACCTTCCGAAGCATTGGTTCTGCCAGCTACAGATGAACCTCGGAGTGGGAGAATACAAGGACGGAGCACTTGCCTGGCTGACAGCAGGCAGGGAGTTCGGCTACCGTGACATCGACTTCGACCCCGAATTTTACAGATGGATGCGTGACGAGATAACCAAGTTCTGGCTTGACTACATCGTGGGCAACCAAGAGCCACCTGCATACAGCGCACAAGACGTTCTCTTGAAGTCGCCACTGCACAAGGCAGGAAAGGAGATTGAAGCCACAGCCGAAGTCGGGGATATGCTCATCGAGCTGAAGGACATCAAGGAGAAGGGCAAGGCACTGGAGAACCGACAGAAGGAAATCGAGGACAACTTGAAGCTGTTCTTCGGTGACGCTGAGAGCATCGTGGACGGAAACGGCAAGACGCTGGCAACGTGGAAAGCACCGAAGGCAAGCGAGAAGTTCGATGCAAAGGCTTTTCAGACAGACCATCCCGAGGAATGCGCTGCCTACATCAAGCAGGTGCAGGGAGCAAGAAGATTGCTAATTAAGTAAAGGCAGGGCTTATGGCTAGCGTTCCTATATCAAAAACCGACCTAAGGAATATAATTTCCCAACTGGAGAATTATATTTCCCTAGGTGGGAAAGTGACAGCACCGACCGACACAAGCCAGCGGAACAAAATCCGTATGGCTACCGTGCTCAAACGGAAGTTGGAAAAGAAACTATCATTATCAGAATAAAATTATGAACGATTCATTTATCTTATACACATCATACTACGCCATCATCGAGGGGCTTACGGATGAGCAACTCGGAAAACTTATGAGGGCGATTTTCATCTACGCAAGGGATGGCGAGGTAATCAACCTGGAGCCAACATTACGTATGGCTTTCGCCTTTATCAAGGATGATATGGAACGAAACCAAGCCAAGTACAATGAAAAGCGAGAAAAGCTGCGTGCAAATGCACAGAAACGTTGGCAAAAAAAGCAATTGGATGCAAATGCAGAAGAGCAGCAGCAAAAGCATACAAAAGCATACAAAAGTATGCAATTGGATGCAAATGCAGAAATTGCATTGCATAATGATAATGTATATGATAATGAATATGTAAATGATAATGTTGATGATAATGATGTTTCTAAAGAAACAAATATATTAGAACCTTCTAAAGAAGCTTCTATGCAAAGTTTTTCAGCGAAAAACGTTTGCGCTGCATCAGAGCCGCAAAAAAGTTCTGAGAAGAAGAAATCCAAGAAAGGCGAAATCGACTACGCAGCCATCAAGGACTACTGGAACGAGCAGCACGACAAGACCAACAGCGCAATGCGAAGGCTTACGCTGATGACGGACAACCGCAAGGAGGCAATCAGAGGAAGGCTCAAGGACTGCAAGGGAGATATTTCCAAGATTTACCTAGCCATCGACAAGGCTATGGCTAGCGACTATCTGAACGCAGGGCATTCCTGGGCATCATACGACTGGGTAATGACAAGGAAGTATTTCCCGAAGGTGCTGGAGGGCAACTACGACAACACCAAGCCAGCCCAGCAGCCGCAATCGGCAGAAGCCAGGGCGCAGGATCCAACGGCAACGGCAAGACCGAGCATCGGGGAACGCTACGAGCAAGCAAAGCACCGACAGCCAGCACCCCAGCAGAGCCAGGACGACAAGTTCCGATGGGTAATCCAGCAGAACCTTGCCGACTTGAAGAAGAACCCAAGGAACAAGCCAGCCAAGGATTCACTTGCGAGATTCTACGAGAAGGGAGTCCTGCAGCGACTGGGCATCGACTGGAAGCCCGAAAAATAACGAATGAGGGCAAAATAAGCCGCTCTGAGCCGTTTTTACACTTCGGGCGGTAATTATAAGGCAAACAGATTTTAAACGCTTAAAACGAAAGAATTATGGCAGAATACAATAATCAGAGCATTGACATCGATCTTGAGGAAATGTTCAACGGTTTATCGGAAAATGACCAAGTGGAATACTTGACCGATATGTTTGATAACTTATCAGACGAAGACACCCAAAAGGATGTGCTAGAGACCAATCTTTTGTTGCTTGACGATGAAACAACTATCGACATCATTGTTAACGCATTCAAGCGATTGGATGATTCAGACAGACGAGATTGTGCCGAGCGCATCGCAGACGCAATGACACTTGAGCAGCAAGAGAAACTTGTCAGTTTCATTCAGGAGGAATAGCTATGAACGAGTTGTTTTTCCACGAATGCCGTGCCGCTGGGCTTGTTTTCAAGACCTCGGACGACTGGTTCAAATGGCTGACCGATAACGGCTACGACATCAAGAAGCCGGTTGCAGAGCACGAAGGCTTCAAGTACACCATCAAGGATTTCTGCATCAATCCGCACGTAATCGAGTATTCTGTAGAGGGTGCAGACAACTGGGGATGGAAGGTGACGACCGCCAAGACGCAGTTCGGCTGGATATGGGGGTTCAGTATTCAGAACGGAAAGACCGGGTATGACAGCCCGGTCGGCTACCCGAGCAGATATGATACTCTCAGCATCTTCTACGGCAGTGAGGCAGAAGCGGTTCAGGATGCACTGACCTACATCATCGGCTACCTTTCGGAGAAGGCTGGAACCAAGAACGTCAACCTTCTCATCTGGGCAGCAAAGAAGAAGCGGGCAGACATCGTTCATCCACAGATGGAACTTTTTAAATAGTTATCTATGAACAGAGTTAATAATATCATACTTGTCCGTGAATGCGGTCTTCATCATCTGACAGTCGGAGACAGAGACATCTGGCTGGCAGATGATGAAATCAAGGCACTCGAATGTATCCTAAAGGATTACAATGCGGACACGAACAATTTTAAACGCAGTTGAAAATGAAGAAGATTGAAATCATCACAGACAGCCACCGCTATCACGTATACGTTGGCAACACCGACTTCTGGCTCGATACCATGGAGCTGGTGGAACTGTACAAGAAACTTGGACACGTCAAACTGTAACAGACAAAAGAAACAAGAGTAACAAACAATAAAAAACATTCAGACAATGAAACAGAAAGATATTGATATTTATGAGATTTTGAAGGGTGTGCCTGTTGGCACTAAGTTATATACGCCAATGTGCGGAAAGGTTGGATTCGCTTATCTTGCAACCAACAAGGAAGCAGGGGAAGCAATCTGGACTACGGACAAGAACGGAGAGTACACCTACAACAAGAACGGCAGATGGATGGAGGGAGGCGAAGTAATGCTTTTCCCATCCGATAAAATGAGAGACTGGAGCAAGTTTGCCTGGAAGAAGGGAGACGTGCTTGTTACCGAAGATGGTAATGCGCATATTATCTTCGAGAAGTTTACGGATGATACTTACACAATTTTTGCTGGTAGATATTATTATTGCAAAAATGGCAAGAAAGGATATACTTACCTCAGAGAATGTGATAACGCCATAACAGAAGAATTCACTCTCGAGGCAGAGGATGCAGCCAATACCTACATCAGCAACATCGAGAAGCGATTGGGCGGCAAGCTGAACCGTGAGACCCTGGAAGTTGAGAAGCCGAAGAAGAAGCCATTGTTTGAGTTGGGAAACCTTTACGTCTTCAACGAGGAAGACGAGGACGGAGAGCTGACAATCATCGGCAAGCTCATCGGCAAGAACGAGAGCGAGGACACGCTGACATTCGGCAACCAGTACGAAATCGAGAACGAGAAGTTCGTGACCGACCAAGCCTTCGACCTGCGCATCAGCGTACACGAGGAACTGCGAGAAGCAACAGAGGACGAATCCGTCACGTTCCAAGAGGCTTGCACCCTATGGGAGAAGAGCAAGGAAAAGAAGAGTAAGGAGCAGCCAGCCTTCAAGCCTTTCGACAAGGTGTTGGTGAGAAATGGAGATAATTACAAGTGGCTTCCTGCGTTCTTTGTTCGTGACCGTGGAGTTGGGTTTGAGTGGAGATACAAAGTCCTGCCTATCCATAGCGGAAAAGTAGCGGACTTCTCTAGCTGCATCCCATTCGAGGGCAATGAGCACCTTGCCTTCACGTCTGACCCATTCTAGAGAGCCTATGGCGAGCGAACTGTGCAAGGCTTGCGAGGAAGGGCAGAACTGCATCAACGGCAGGTACTGCACAACTCGCAGGCGATATGTTGAACACCAAGACATCAAGGAATGCAATGGGAAGAAAGAAGAAATACACTGACGAAGAACTCAGAGAGCATAATCGTGAGAGAGCACGCAGATACTACGCCCTGCACCGTGACGAGATGATGAGGAGGAACCTGGAATGGAGAAGGGCGAACCCCGACAGAATCAGAGAGTACGGGAAAAGGCAGCGGAAAAGGCGCAACGTCTCTCAGTACAACTCGGAGTATTACCGCAAGAACCGACAGAGGATGATCGAGCGTGCGAGCGACTGGAGAAAGGCGAACCCCGAAAAGGTCAAGGGCTACAACGACAAGCAGAAGGAGCTGCGGAAGATTGAAGCCGAAAGAAAGAAGCTGCGGAAGATGAACCCGGAAGCGCAGGCTTCCATTTTCCGTGATCCGCAGGCGGCAGAGCACTTCAAGTGGCTTGCAGAGCGTGTAAGGAGAAAGAAGGAACAATCCTTGTCCCAGGCGGCAAGATAAGTACTTAACCAGCGAATGAATGACCGCAAACGGCAAACAACATAAAGTTTAACACATTTGAGACTGTATCTTTGCGCTCAATGTTTTCACTTAATATTTATTAATCTGACAGCTCGGAAAGACGAGAGTCGTCCGGCATTCATTCCGATAAAAAAGAAAGCGAGGTGGAACACGAAGAAATGAAATAACAGAAGACAGCTAAGTGCAGGAATCCCGAAACAAGGAACATCGGGAACCTCCTGCAATCAAAAGAGGGAGTGTTTGTGGAATAAACTCATTCGGTACGAGATATTCTTTATTTTGCAAATCGCCAGGCACTCCCTCGATTTTTCCGTTTCAAGCCTGCAAGACGATGAAAGGAGAAGGGACTATAGGGTAGAGGATAGGAATAGTAGGGAGCTAGCGCACAAGCGCACACAAGCGCACACACGCACGTAGGACTCCTCAACCCGAACAACTACCCACAGACACAGAGATAGCGGCTTAGAACGAAAATTTCAAGAAAATAACAAAAAAAAAGAAAATCAAAAATAAAACAAAAGTAAAACAAAAGAAAACGAAATGGAAAAAGGAACAGTTATAATTGGAATCGACCCCGACAACCAGGAAAGCGGAGTTGGAGCAGTCTTTGACGACAAGAGGTTTCTCGCCTATAAAATGAACTTCCCAGCTTTGATAGATTACCTCAAGGCAATGAACGAGAGCTGCAAGAAGGTAAAGGTCGTTATTGAAGGTGGCTGGCTCAACAAGAGCAACTGGCACGTACTAAACAGATTTATGACGGCAGTCAAGGCAGCAGCCATCGGACGCTCAACCGGGATGAACCATCAGACCGGAATCCTTATCGTAGAATGCTGCGAGCACTACAATATCCCCTACGAGATAATCAAGCCGCTGAAGAAGTGCTGGAAAGGTAAGGACGGAAAAATAACACAAGAAGAAATCGCCTACTTCATCAGCTCAGACGGAAAGCTCCCGAGAATGAACCAAGACCAGAGAGACGCACTACTCCTCGCGTGGGTGTGTGCCGGATACCCGGTCAAGGTCAAGCCAAAGGCACAGACAACCCTGCAGAAGACCATCAGAGCCTTTGACGGATGGAATGTTGATAAAAGTTAAAAGTGCACGAAGAACGAACAACTAAAGCGAAAAAGTCGTATCTTTGCGCCGATGTTTATCAGATAAGCATTAATTCGAACTTAAAACAAGAAGAAAATGAAAACAGAAGAAATCGCACTATCGAGGGTCAGCGAGAACGAATCGAACCCTAGGGAGATAAGCCAAGCGAACTTTCAGAAGCTTGTGCAGAGCATCATCGTATTCCCACGAATGCTTACCCTGCGCCCGATAGTCGTGGATGAGACCTTCCACGCACTGGGTGGCAATATGAGACTGAAAGCCTTGCAGCACATTGTCACGATGGATGAAGCAAGCATTCAAGTGAAGCTGGATGCAGAGCAGCGTCTGTCCGATGAGGAGCAATCCGCATTGATGGAGTACTGGCAGGGATGGCAGCAGCAGCCAACAGTTACAGTGGTGAGTGCATCAGACTTGACGGAAGCACAGAAGCAGGAGTTTATGATTAAAGACAACCTATCCTTCGGCAACTGGGACTTCAACGACCTGGCGAACCGATGGGACAGCGCACAGCTTCAGAACTGGGGTATGCCAGTCTGGAACCCAGCACCAGCGGAAGCAAGCAGCACCAGCAAGTGCAAGAAGAAAGACAAGGACGACCAAGAGGGCGACCCATTCGCAGGGGAACTACCTCCCGAAATCGAAGGGCAGGACTTGACCCCTGACGACTTGCCAACGATAATGGGTGATGGCGTTTTGCCTCGTGAGAACGTAATCATTCACTACAAGCCAGCCGATGAGCCATTCCTTGCCAAGCTGCTTGGAGTTGACCATATCGACCGCATCGTTTGGAACTTTGACGAACTGAAACCAAGACAAGAAGGAAAGGAGGAAGACAATGGAGAAGAATAGAATCGAGAACATCAACCTGCACGACCTTGTGGAGAACCAAGACAACCCACGCACAATAGAGCCACAGCAGATGCAGAAGCTCGTTGAGAGTATTCTGACGTTTCCGAAGATGTTGCAGATGAGACCAATCGTCTGCAATGAGAACCGAGTTATTCTCGGAGGTAATATGCGCTTCCGTGCCCTGCTCAACATCGAGCAGATGGAAGACGAAGCAATCAAGAACGCAATAGAAGCCGTTGCCGTGAAACTGACCGATGGGGAGAAGCAGCAGCTTTGCAACCACTGGGAGAAGTGGAAGGAAGGACCAAAGGTCGAGGTCGTTATTGCTGACAGCCTATCCGAGGAAGAGACGGACGAGTTCATCATCAAGGATAACGTCTATTTTGGCAGCTGGGATGAAGAGAAGCTGAAGGGAGCGTTTGACGTGGACGATATGCAGCGATGGGGATTGAACCCCTGGGAAATCCAGCAGGAAGCCACGACCTACGAGCCGGAAGAGGACGAAGAGCAGCGCATCATCATCGTATATCGCAGCGAGGACGCACAAGCCGTGGCAGATATGCTGGGGCTTGACGCAATCGAGAAGCGCAACTTTGACGTGGAAGAACTCAAGGAAAAACCCGAATAGTCGGAATTTTCGCGTTTAAGTCGGAGAAACGCTTGAAATGGATAAACTATCCGCTCGGAACAATTCAATCCGACAGAGACGAAATTTAATAAAAATAACTCGAATATGAGAAAGACTTGTGTTTTCGTAATCGGAACCAACGCCAGCGGAAAGAGCACCGTTGCCCGAAAGTTGATAGAAAGCTTTGGTGGCGTTGAAAGCTACAAGGACGGAATAAGCATCACCAGGGATGGAGTTGCATTTGCAGGGCGATACGATGTTAAGTACGGAGGTGTTGACAATCTGAACGGTACCACCATACTTCGGGACATCGTGAAGAAGGCACTGGAAAGCACCGACTGCATCATTTGCGAAGGGATGAGACTTAAATGCTGGGGTCCGAACTTGACGCACGCAATGTTCAATGCGGACAGACAGATTGTAATCTTCTTATACGCACCACTGCAAGAAATCCAGAAAAGGCTCGCAGAACGGTCGAACGGAACGTTGAGCAAGGATATTATCCGAGGGCAGCGAGAATCGGCACGCTCGGCAAAGAAATGGCAAACTGCGGGGTGTGACGTTGTAGCGATAGACACCACGAAGCAGACAGCCGACCAAATCGCAGACTTTATCATCAATAAAATAAATTTATGAGGATATGGCAGAACATTATTGCAACACGCCAAGAATAACATACGAGTTTCCCGATTGCTCAATGCCAATGGCTTTTGACACTTACAATAATTGCAGCTTTGGCTGTATGTATTGCTTTGCTCAGAACCAGCGAGGTATTGGCAGCAAGAAGAAGGAATACCTGCACAAGGAGGTTAAGGACGTGAGCGTTGAGCGCATCAAGCGAATGTTCATTGACCCCGACAAGCACGGTGGAGACTTTGCGCCATACATCAAGGCTCGCAAGGTTATGCAGTGGGGAAGTATGAGCGACCAGTTCGACAACTTCGAACGGAAGTACGGAACGACACTTGAACTTTTGCGTTTCTTCAAGGATATAGACTATCCGCTTTGTTTCTCGACCAAGGGAGCCTGGTTCACCAAGGATAAGCGATATATGGACTTGATCAGAGGGCAGAAGAACTGGAACTTCAAGTTCTCAATCATTACCAGCGATGCAGAGAAGGCTAGAGTAATAGAGCGAGGGGTGGAAAGCCCACAAGCACGACTGGAAGCCATCGAGCGCATCGCCAATGCAGGGGCAGGAGGGGCAACGCTGAGACTGAGACCCTTCATCATCGGAGTGAGCACGCCAACGTACCTCGACCTTATCAAGGAAGCATTCAACAGAGGGGCTACAGCCTTGAGCACCGAGTTCTTTTGCCTGGAGACGAGAAGCCCGACACTGAGGGAATTGTTGCCTACCATCAGCAAGATGGCAGGTTTCGACATTCTCGCATTCTACAAGAAGTACAGCGTACAATCCGGCTATCTTAGACTTAACCGCAAGGTTAAAGAACCGTTCTTCAGAAATATGAAGGAACTGTGCGACCAGCTGGGAATGCGCTTTTATGTATCGGACGCACACTTCAAGGAACTTTGCCACAACGGAAGTTGCTGTGGATTGCCGCCAACTTGGAACTACAGCAGGGGGCAGATGTGCGAAGCACTGAACATTTGCAAGCGCAAGGGATACGTGAGGTGGAGCGACATTAAGCTGGATGCAGAGAACCTTTTGAGGGCGAGACTTGAAAAGGCGATGAACCCTGGAACACGTGAGAAGGCTTCAAAGTATTACACGATGAGCGCAGCCGACTATATGAAGTGGTGCTGGAACAATCCGCAGGCAGCGCACTCGCCATACAAGATGTTCGAAGGGGCTATGGTACCAGCTGACGAACGAGACAGCGAGGGGAACATCGTATACAAGTACAACGGAGCTAAATTTTAAATCAGAATCGTATGCCACAAGGTAACAACAACAAACATCGAGCGCAGAAAATCGACATCGAGAACCGCCTGCAGATTATCGCACCCTTATACCGCAAGGGATGGACTGAGCGGGAAATCACGGCAGAGGTGAGGAAACGTCTCGACAGACCGAAATACAATCAAGCGCACTGCGACATTCAGCGGTTATTGAAGGAGTGGAGGGAAGAGAGACTGACCGACACGGACGAAAAGATAACCAGCGAGGTCGCAAGATTGAAGCTGGTAATACGTGAAGCCTGGGAAGCCTGGGAGAAATCCAAGGAAGACTACCACGGCAAGACACAGACACAAGTCGGACTGCCAAACGAGAATCCAGACACTGGTGTTGTAACGATGGAGACCGTCAAGGCGATAATGTACGATGCTGAGAAGCGAGGGCTCGGAGACCCAAGGTATCTTGACATCATCCTAAAAGCTGAGACGCAGATTTGCAAGCTGCTCGGACTGGATAAGGTTGTACTTGATTTGAACGCAGGCTTCCAAGGCGGCATCGAGGTACGCTACATCAACTCGGGGCACGAATGTGCATCCAGCGAGCAGGAAGTAATCGAGCGTGAGGGATTGGATAAAGATTAATTTTACCATAAATTGTTTTAAGTTTTAGTTTGTTTGAAGAATGGCACTATTTGACGTTATTGGTGAGTTGTACGCCCCGAATGCGGACGTGAAGCCACGGTTTTTAGTTAACCAAGGCGGTACGTCCTCGGGGAAGACATACACCATTATGCAGCGTCTTATAGTGCTTTCTTTTGAGCATCCGATGGCAATTATCACGGTGTGCGGTCAAGACCTCCCGAACCTGAAGGTGGGAGCAATGCGAGACCTCGACACCATCCTGCACACAAGGGCAGAGCTGCTGGACTGGTTCAAGAACAACAAGAGCGACAGCAGCTACAGAGGAAAGAACGGCTCAATCATCGAGTTCAAGAGTTACCAGGATGCGCAGGATGCCAAGAACGGTAAGCGAGACTACCTGTTCGTTAACGAGGCGAACGGTGTGCCCTACGAAGTGTTTTGGCAGCTTGCCATCCGAACCCGAAAGCAGGTGTTCATCGATTACAACCCTTCTGCAAGGTTCTGGGTACACAACAACATCATCGGCAGGGATGATTGCAGATTGATCCTGAGCGACCACCGAAACAACCGATTTCTGACGGAGCAGGAGCACAAGAAGATTGAGGAGATTGACGACCCCGAACTGTGGCGAGTTTACGCAAGAGGACTGACCGGAAAGATAACCGGGCTTATCTTCACCAACTGGGGCATCGTTGACAAGCTGCCACCAAGGGATGAGTGGAAGATGGAATGCAGGGGGATGGACTTCGGATTCACCAACGACCCAACTGCGCTGGAGCACGTTATATTGGCGCACGGAGAGTTATGGGTGGACGAAGAAATCTACCAGCCTGGAATGACGAACGATGACATCGCAGACCGATGCAAGGAACAAGGACGGACGAAACGTGACCTTATCATTGCGGATTCGGCAGAGCCTAAGAGCATTCAGGAGATACACAACCGAGGGCTGTGGATAATCGGCAGCACCAAGGGAGCGGACAGTATCAACAACGGTATCGACATCTTGAAGCGTTTCCGCATCAACATAACAAGACGCAGCCACGGCATCATCGGGAACATGCAGCAATACAAGTGGAAGAAGTCAAGGGATGGAGAGACAACGAACCAGCCTATAGACGCATTCAACCACGGCATAGACGCAATACGATACGTAGCCTTGAAGAAGTTATCTGTGGCGAGCCACGGAACGGCTAGGGCGCACGTATTAAGGCAACAATAACTACGACAAAATTATAAAGCGTATGGACAAGAACACTACATTCAAGTACTGGCTGGCAGTGGCAAGGCACACCAGCTACAAAATCGGCAAGCAGCCACGACCTGCATTTGTCGGAGGAAAACAAGTGCCCGGCAATCTCAACCAGCTATCCATCGGGCAGCTGATTGACCTTTCCCAGCTATCCGACAGCGAGGAAAGTCTGTATCAGATAGTGACAACCGTCCTAGGTCTGAGCCACAAGGAAGTGGAGCAGGCTAGGGCGGTTGATGTCGTTATGCTCATCGGCTGGGTAACATCAGAGGTGGAGCGCATCAACAAGCTCTTCGAGAGCACCGACACAGCGAAGCCAACACGACTGGAGAAGGAGGCAGGCATCGACACCCTGCGCTTCGGATTGTTCGGCATGCTGGACTGGTACGCAGTGAGGATGGGCATCAGCGACCACGACCAGGTATTGAAGACACCGTGGCTCCGCATCTACAAGTGTATGGAGATGAACAACAAGAGAAGTCTCTACGAGCGGAACCTGCAGAAGTTGCAGGCGGAGGAGATGAAACGTAAATCTAGATAATTATGGCAACAATCAGAGAGACATTGAAGCAGTTGGCAGCAGACACGCTACCAGACTACACCTACCTTTTCGAGGACTGGGACACAGCAGACACCAAGCTGGAGAAGCTGAGCTACCCGGCAATCGTGTGCATCATCCCAGCCAGCGGAACGACAGAGATACGCAACGGCAGAGTATATGACACAGTGAACGTTGCCCTGGCTTATCTCGACACCGTACCGAGGGGAGCGGAAGGAGAAGACAACGGAGAGTGCATCGACCGAATGAAGGTGGCAGGGGCAAGGATGATACGAGCCATCAACCAGTCGCACCAGTTCGAACCATTGGAAGGGCAGCAGTACTACGAGACAATCATCGAGCGTTTGAGCACGATCGTGTCGGGCGTAATGTACTCCCTTCAGCTGACACAGAGAATAGGAGGGTGTGTGGTATGAGCAAGGGAGGTATTCAATTCGACCCCAAGGCGGCATCGCTGATAATGAGGGAGGAAGTGGAGAGGGCACGGCAGCTTATCATAAACCACATCAGAATCAACGGACAGAACGCATCGGGGCGCACCATAGCGAGCCTAAAGGTGGCGCAGCCCAGCGAGGATGAAACCATCCTTTGGGGACACAAGCCATTCGGAGTACTGGAGACCGGACGAAGGGCAGGAAAGATACCATACGGCTTCCGTGGCATCATCCGCCAGTGGATGAAGGACAAGGGACTGCACGGCACACCTATCCCCTACAAGACCCAGCGACCGCACAAGTACACACCGCAAGAGCGTGGCGATATGAGTATGGCAGGGGCAATCGCCCACACCATCGCCAACAAGGGTTCTAGGCTGCACCGCACTGGCGGCAGAGCTGACGTGTACAGCAACGTTGTGCCCGATACGATGAAGCGGTTGGGGCAGAGACTTATTTTCTTAATCCACCAGTCGGTGGGAAGTATCAAACTAAACAATGAGACGGTATGAGACAGACAACGATAAACGGCATCACGATTAAGTATGCGGACGCTGTAGGCTTCGCATTCCTTCCCTGCATCATCAAGGCAAGCGGCTCGGGCGTTGCGAGCATCGAGACAACCATCAGCAGGGAGACCAGGGCGCACACGTACAGCGTGGAAGCGTTTGCTGATAACTGCATCATGGACTACCGGGAATATGTGCAGGCACTCTTCGATGGCATCAGCTTCGGGAACCTTGACTATACCAGGGATATTCAGCAGAGCAACCTCGTGGCAGCGTTCAATATTTCCGTTAAGGTCAAGGACAGCGAGGGGAGCGACCTTGCTACATTCAGCTACACGACATTCTATGTGTGGGGAGCGATGAGGGCAGGCGAGACCTGGAACGGATTCAAGAGGCTCACTTGGTTCACGCATTTCCCATTCTCCTTTGGTCTTTATCTCAATGCGGCTTCCCAGATTCTTGTCGGCTATGAGGGAGCACCTAACAAGTTAGTTAAGCCCGGCATCGCTGGCATCGTGGACATTAACGCCAGCGTTCTTCCAAACGAGGCTAGGTACTGGAACATCTACGACTATGATGGAAAGATAGAGCAGGGAACGTTCACGGACGTTTTCGACCTTACCTTTGCGATGGAGAGCGGGGGGAAGCAGTCTCTCCTGGCAAGGATAGAAAGGAACGACACGGAGAAGGGTATTTATCTGCGGTGGGTTGACCGGCACGGCTTTTACCGTTACTGGCTTTTCACGCAAGGCGATGAGAGCAGAGAGATAAACAGCGAAACCAGCTTCATGCGCAACAACCTCGGAGGGTATGACGATACGATATTCGGCTTCCTTGGAGTGAACGGCAGACGGCAGGGCTACAGCAGAGAGGACACCATACCGCTTTGCGCACCACTTGTGGACAGCGAGACGTTCGATTTCCTGCAAGACTTGGCGAGCAGCCCAGTTGTGGATATGTACCTCGGGGGCAACAAGTGGCAGAGCGTGACAATCAAGGCAGGAACGTACACCAAGACAACGGCAGAGTTGCAGGATTTCGTCTGCAACCTTGTTATTAACAATACACAGATTCAGCAGCTATGACAGACCAGCAACTTTACATCGATGGTATCTTGATGGATATGAGCGAAGAAACGGCAATCACGCTCGACATCAAGAGCAACCTTTTCCGTGACATCACGAAAATGACCGCAAACACGACATACACCATCAACCTGCCCAAGACAGCGCACAATATGGCTGTGATGGAGTTTGCAGGGAAACCGAGCACAAGCAGCAAATACCCCTATATTTTCCACACAGCACGTTATTTCCGCAATGGGCTGGAGATTATCCGCAATGGAAGGGCAAGCGTCCTCAGTGTCAAGGAAACCATCGAAATTTCGATTTATTGGGGATTGTTCCAGGCACTGGCAACGCTTCAGTCGTCTGACTTGAAACTGAACGAGTTAAATTGCACGAAGTATCTTCGGTTCAACAGAAACAACAGCTCCTACACCTACGAGAAGGCGATTTCCGAGGGAGTTTTCTATGGAAGCTACGACCCTGCAGCGGTCAAGACATCAAGCGAAGAGTGGCAGGGCTATGACCGCAACGTTGGAGGGAACAGCAACACGACATATTCACTCGTTGACGGCAAGATAAGAACAGGAACAGAGGTCGGAATATATGTATCTGGAGAGGTGCTGACCGATGGTGCCTACCGGTGCACAATCATACCTTTCGAGGCTGGAATGAGAGCAACCATCAGCAAAGTGTTGGGAAAGGGGGACTATCGAACCTGGGCAATACTCGATACCAACAAGAACATCGTGAGCCTTGCTGCGGATGCAGGAACAACCGAGGCGGAAACCAATCCGACCATACCAGCACCAGACCCGATTTTATCAGAATCTATCGGTGCAGGCATCCTTTGCGCCAGTGGAGACACGAAAACAGCTATGACGACAATCAGCATCCGATTTGCATTGATGGACGAAGCACCAGCAGGGCAGGTGGAATACGGAAGCTACGACCCTGCCACCGGGTTTACGGAAGCCTGGGGAGTGGAAGACATACCAGCAGACAAGGGTGGCACAGAAATCACGGTGAACATAACCAGGTATAAGCAGGCTGGAAGGCTAATTTACGTTAAGCCATCAAAGAACGGAATGCTCTACTGGATAGCAGGCGAAGGTTCGGAGAGCAACTACTACGTATCGGGTGGAACACAATACGAGACATCGAGATTCGCACCATACAGCGTGAAGTACACCAGCGAGAGTGAGCCAATTGATATAGACCTTCAAGCACCAGCCACGGCAGAGTGGCTGGTCATCAACGCAATCAAGGAATACAGCACTGGTACGACCATTCGAGTTAAGAGCGAGACTGAGAGCCGGGCGAGAGCCAGCAGCAGGGAAGTACAGACTTCTTCGAGCGGAGGCGGTTCATTTGGTGGAGGTGGCTCTTTTGGTTATGCCGACAAGGGAGCAATCCAGCCAAGCGTGACGGCACAATATATCCTAGACCTTATCACGGCACAGACCGGGGTTGCATTCGGATGGAGCAGCCAGGCGAAAGAAACCATCAAGGGGCTTGCTGTCCCATTGATTACAAGGAAGGCAGATGCACAGACGGTAGTAGGCAGCTTTGAGGGTACTTTCTTAGCAACAGCGAACCTCGGCATTCTTGAATTTCAGCCAACGAGCCTATCGGAGGTTTTCGATGGACTGTCACTTGCTATCAGATACAGCCAGTTGAATGTAAAGATTGCCTGCACGATGGTTTTTGACGTTCAGATGAACTGGTCGTGGGACGCATCGAATGCACGCCCGAATGGGCATATCGGAAACTCTTACGAAGGCTCTACCGAATGGAACGGAGTATATCAGTATGATCCTTGCTACGTTGAAATCAAAGTCGTATCAAAGCATACGAGCGACCAGGAGGAAAGCGAGTACACCAAGACATACATCGCAGGCAAGGAGATAGAAAAAGATGATGCTTATTCTAGAACGTACATTACAGACTACGACTCGGACAAGGTAAACGGACGGTTCATACACCTTGCAGCAGGACGAGGGGAGATTCAACTTGAAGAGGGCGACATCGTTACCTTCGAGTTCAAACACTACGGAAAGGGAACCTTGCGAGGGCTGCGTGGGTACAACGGACGCATTTCTGCAAGCATCAGTCAGAGCGATGAAGTACCCTACGGAGGTAATTTCCCTATCGGCAAGAACCTGCCAGACATCAAGGTGACGGATTTTCTTAAATGTATATGCATTCTGACATCAACGTTCCCAAGCCAGCGATTCACCGATGGCAGACTTGCGTTTGCGGACATCGTGAGCCTATGGGAAGCCAAGGCGCAAGCGGTGGACTGGACGAAGAAGCTCATCCCAAGCGAAGCCTGCAACCATCCAAGGCAGACCGATTTCAGCGTAGAGGACTATTGCCAGCATAACATCTACAAGTGGAAAGAAGACGATACCGTCTATCAGAAGCACGATGCGGATATGGAGATAGACAACAAGACGCTGGAATATACGCAGGACGTTTGCACGCTGCCATTCGCTGCCACGGACGGAAACCGCATACCGATATACGAGTGGGAAAGTGTGCAACGCACCTTTGGTAGGACCACGTTAATGGTACAGACAGCCACCAAGTACAAGGCGTGCAAAGACCGAATTGTGAACCTTGCAAAAACCGATGCCGGCTATGCGGCATTGGCTTTCAACATCGACCTGCAAGGTATATTCGACAGCAAGCTTGATAAGCTGAGAAAGACAGTGGCGAACCCTCACCAGATAACGGAGCGTTTCAACCTTTCGGATTTGGAGATACTGAACTTTGACGAAACGAAGCCAGTGTACCTTGCCCATTACGGAGCGTATTTTGCTGTTCTCGAAATCAAAACAACAAACAGCGGATATTGCGAGGTTACAATGATAGAGTTGAACAATTAAAAAGAACGAACTATGGTAAGTGAAGACAAACAGCAGATACTTGACATCAAGGTCAAGTACGAGGATGCAATCTATGGCATCATCAGATACAAGGAGAAGATAGACCAGTTGAAGGCAAGTATCAAGGACTTGCAGCAGCAGGAAAAAGACAAGACCATCACGACCAACGAGATGAAGGTGCAGACGGAAGCCATCAACGCAACCATCAAGGAGTACCAGTACAACGTTCGTGCCTTGCAGAAGGAGATCCAGAACAACGTGCGCACAGAGAACGAGCAGGAGGGCAGTTTGAAGCAGTTGCGTGCCCAGCTATCCAATGCCACCAAGAAATACGATGAAATGGCGAAGGCAGAACGTGAGGGAGCGAAGGGGCAAGCCCTAGCCCAGCATATCAACGAGATAACTGACAAGTTGAAGTTGGCTGAGGAGGAGACGCAACGATATTATCGCAACGTTGGCAATTACTACAACTCGATGATGCAAGCAGCAGATGACCTGCAGGGGACGGAGTTCTTTGGTATGGATATTGTCAATGATACCGAGGTTAGCAACATCATCAAACTGGCGCAGAATATGGATGGACTGACAGACAAGCTGAAGGCGTTCGGTAAGACCGCAATCGGCTTGGTTATGAATCCATATTTTGCTGCACTCGCTGGCGTTGTCGGCGTTGGTATGACATTCAAGTGGTTCTATGACTACAACAAGGGATTGATGGAAGCCACACGACTGACAAAGGAATTCACTGGCTACACCGGGGAAGCTTTGGAGACGATGAGGAACAGCATCGCAGCCACAGCAGATTCGATGGGAAAGGATTTCAATGACGTGCTCGCCACAGCTGACAATCTTATGGCAAATTACCATCTATCGGGCGAGGAAGCGATGAAAGTTATCAACGATGGCTTTGCAAGCGGTGCAGACCTGTCGGGCGATATGCTCAACAAGATACAGCAATATGCGCCTACCTTCCACGATGCAGGTATCTCGGCAGACCAGCTTGTGGCGATATTGCAGCAGACACGAAGCGGCATTTTCAGCGACAAGGGTCTAGACATTATCACGATGGCTAGCAAAAAAATCCGTGAAATGAGCACAGCGACATCTGCAAGCCTTGATGCTATCGGCATTTCCAGCAAGCAGGTGCAGCAAGACCTAGCCAACGGCACGAAGAACACCTTCGACATCATCCAGCAGGTGGCTTCTAAGATGAAGGACTTCGGAGCGGACAGCCAGCAGGTGGGCGATGTTCTGAAAAACGTCTTCGGTAAGCAGGGAGCACAAGCAGGTATTCAGCTTATCGAACAGCTCGACACGATGACAACCGACATCGAAGAGGTGAAGAAGCAGACTGGAGAGTGGGGAGAAACACAGCTGGAGAACATCAAGCTGCACAAGGAACTGAACAGCTACCTTTCGTCAATGTTCGATATGAGCCAGCACGGATTCGAGGAGATGATCGAGAAGGGCAAGATGTTCGCAACAAAGGTTCTCGTTCAAATATTGAAGGGGTTGTTCAACACCATCAACTACTTCATCGACTGGTACAACGAGAGCCTTCTTTTGCGTGGAGTTATTCAGACATTGGGGGCGGCTTTTCGTGGCGTTTGGTCGGCAGTCAAGGGCGTTGCAAACCTTATCATCGATGCAATGAAACAAGTCGGCAGAAGCCTAAAGGGTGCGCTCGATATATTGGAGGGTATCGTAACGTTCGACCTTTCCAAGGCACAGCAGGGATTCAAGGAGATATTCGACCTCTCGAAGTTCATCAAGGAAGGATGGAAGGATATCAAGCAGACTGGCGCAGACTTCGGACACGCATTCGCTGACGGATACGAGAACGCAGTGAACGGAAGATTGCAGCACCTAAAGCTAGCAAATGTGGACGGTGGAGCGACCAGCAGCGAGCCAGCGAACGGAAACAAGGGAACGACACCAGCAGCCAAGGGCAGCACCACCAAGACCAAGGCACAGAGAGCCAAGGAAGAAGCGGAAGCCAAGGCAGAGGCAGAGCGCAGGAAGAAGCAGGAGAAAGAATTGCAGGCACAGATTGCACTTATCCAGTATCAGTACAACGAGCAGGTAATGGACGCAAAGAAGCGATACCTCGCAGGTATGTACGACAACGAGCGAGACTACAGCAACGACCTGGAGCAGCTGGAGAAGGATATGGTGGCACGAAGCATTGACGCATACGTGGCGGCTGGAGAGATAGGAGCGGAAAAGGCGCAGGAAATGCAGGCTAAGCTGCTCGACATAATGATAAAGGCGAAGGCAGACATCAAGAACCAAGCCAAGGAGATTGTGGACGAAATCAACAAGGAGTTCGAGGATGCGGAGAAGAAGCGCAGGGATGCGGACATTATGAACGGTGGCACTGGAGAGGAAGACGATGCAGCCAAGCTGGAGAGATACAAGGCTTTCCTGGACAGCAAGATACAAGCCTACAAGGACTATGCAGCCGTGCAGGAGCAGCTACAGAAGGATTTGAGCGATGCAGAAGTCAAGGAGCAAGAGGAAGCGAACAAGAAAAAGGCAGCTTTGACGGAAGAGCAACTGAAAATGATGAGCGATATGATACAGACTATGGGAGACGGTCTGTCCGAGTTCTTCGAGAGCGAGGATAAATCGCTACACTCATTCCTTAAATCGATGCTGACATCAATACTGGACGCAATCGAGATAGCAGTTAACGCATACTTTGCCCAAATCCTCGCCAAGGAGATTGCAAGCAAGTCGTGGGGAGGTGTGGCGAGCGCAGCAGCTTTGATGGCACTTGTCAAGGCAGCGTTTGCAGGCGCAAAAGCACTCGTCAAGGGCTTTTCCACTGGTGGCTACGTCCAAGGCTCGGGCACTGGAACGAGCGACAGCATCCCGGCAAGGCTATCCAATGGCGAGAGCGTAATGACCGCCAAGGCGACATCGATGTTCAGCCCGATATTATCCGCATTCAACCAGCTTGGAGGCGGTGTGCCTATCGTGGTAAACAATGGTGGCAGCAACATCGGTATGGATATGCTTGCGGCAGCGGTAGCTAGAGGGTATCAGATGGCTCCCCAGCCAGTAGTGAGCGTTGAAGAGATAAACAGAACACAGCGGAGAGTGCAGACGATAGAGAATATCGGCAGGCTCTAACGGTGTTGTTATTTCAACAAGATTTGCGTTCAGAGCGGTTTTTGGTCGAAGGTGGTAAAGTTATACGCCCAAGGCAGTAAAAGCCGCTTAGAGCGCAAATTTTCGGCTTGTTTAGGAAAATTAACTGTTTAGTAGATAAACATATTGAAAATTATCGTATCTTTGCAGCGTTTTAAAACTTAAAAATAACGTTTCAATGGCAAAACTCAGAATATACAACGACATCGACAGCCAAGACAACAAGTTTTGGTATCAATGGTGGGGTGGTGACTGCGTATGTTTTCAAGATATAGATGTTTTTGCGGCAAGCATACCGGAAAATGATGATACAATAGATATGCGTATCTTCTGCAATGGCGGCTCGGTTGTCGAAGGCTGGGCAATCTACGACAGACTGCGACAGAGCGGCAAGAAGATAACCTGCACCATTGAGGGCAAGGCTGCTAGTATGGCAACAATAATTATGCTGGCAGCACCAAAGGAGAGCCGCAAGGCATACGATAACGCAGCCTTTCTCCTGCACAATCCGTGGGTTCCTGGCTGGTGTCTGGGCGACCAGCTGAACGCAAAGGACTTGAAGAACCAGGGCGAGGAAATGCAGATGTGGCAGGACAAGATGGTGGACGCATACGTAGAGCGGTGCGGGTGCGACCGGGAAGAGATTCAAGCCTTGATGGATAAGGACATCTTCATCAGCACCAGCGAGGCTTTGCGCCTAGGTCTTATAAGCAGCACCGTTGCACCAATCAGCGCAAGCGCATCGAAGCGCAATATCGAAAATTTTATTAATTCAAAACAACAAAATCCAAAAGCAATGGAGAAGAAAACAGAAGTAAAGGCTTCTCTCCTCGACAAGATTCTCGCAAAGTTGGGCGTGAAGACACTGGAGGAAGCAGAGCAGGCTGTGGCAGAGCCACAAGCCAAGGTAGAGCCAAAGGCTATGGAACTCAACACGGCAGACGGACAGACACTGACCGTAGAGCGTGAGGAGGGAGACCCGCAGGTTGGCGACAAGGCAAGTCCGGACGGAACGTTTTTAATGCCCGATGGCAAGACAATCGTTGTCGAGGACGGTGTAATTACCGACATTCAGACCGCAGACAACACCGACAATGAAGGCGGTGAGGGCGGTGAAGGCGGCAGCGCATCAAGCACCGACAACGACACCGTAGCCAAGTTGCAGCAGCAGGTAGCAGCACTCAAGCAGCAGTTGAGTGACACCAAGGCACAGCTGGCAAGCGCACAGAAGCTTGCGAAGAGCAAGGAGGATATGCGCATCCTGAATGCCGTGAAGATGGCAGGCGGTGCTGAGAAGGTGTTGGCAGGCTTCAGCAGCCACTACCAGCCAGCACAGCGACAGCCAAGCGGCAAGGGTGCAGGAGACAACGTGAACCCAGTCGAGGAAGGCAAGAACGCCATCAAGGAGAGACTTGCCAAGCTCCACGGCAAGCGCAAGAAGTAACCAAGTATTAACCCATTAAATCAGAAGAAAATAATGGCAGGATTTACAAAGAAGCAGCTGGAGAACTTGACACTCCAGCCCGAAAACCTCGCAAGCATCAAGGATGCCGTGCAGGAGACCTTCTTCAAGGATGAGGATTTTTCTTCATTCGTGAACATTATGAAGGTCAAGAACGATGACCCTATCGCACTTATCGGTGAGATGGATATGGTCGGCAAGAAGGGTGGCGGTTGCGACCCTACCTACGAAGAGAAGGGCATCGCTAATAGTATGAAGCGTTGGGAACTCGGACAGTGGGAAATCCCTATCAAGATTTGCTACGAGGCATTGAAGGGTTCAATCGCAGAGTACAGCCTTAAAACTGGTACGGAGATTGGCGACCTTACCAGCACCGACTTTATGACAATCTACACCGATGCACTCCAGCGAGCCATGCAGCAGATGATTTGGCGATTCGGCTGGTTCGGTGACAAGGCGGCAGCATTGGCAGGTGCAGGTGGCGGCAAGCTGACAGCAGGGTCGGACGTTAATATGTTCAACGTCTGTGACGGTCTATTCAAGCGTATCTTCACAGCCACAGCAGCCAAGAACCATACCGCCATCGCAGCAAACAGCGAGACCACAG
>OIZT01000185.1_pt1 | contig 44359 bp, 37 predicted proteins | sample 1588611 | NCBI WGS metagenome assembly OIZT01 (sample SAMN03283278) | human gut metagenome | biome: human-associated habitat; material: feces | host: Homo sapiens | place: Peru | collected 2012
AAGGACGCCTACACGCGCGTGATGCGCTTCTCGAAGGCGTCGCTGAAGGCCCCCTGGACGATGAAGACGCCGAAGGGCGGCACGGCGGGCGAGTTCTACTCGCCGATGGACCGCGTGGGCGTGTACGTGCCGGGCGGCACGGCGCCGCTTGCCTCCACGAGCGTCATGACCGTCACCCTCGCGAAGGCGGCCGGCGTGAAGGAGATCGTCGCCTGCACGCCCGCCGGGCCCACGGGCACGCCGAACCCCGTCCTCCTCTACGCCCTGCGGCTCGCGGGCGCGACGGAGGTCTACCGCGTGGGCGGCATCCAGGCGATCGGCCTCATGGCGTTCGGCACGAAGACGGTGAGGAAGGTGCAGAAGATCGTCGGGCCGGGCAATGCGTTCGTGACGGCCGCGAAGCGCCAGGTGTACGGCTACGTCGGCATCGACCAGGTGGCGGGTCCGAGCGAGATCGCCGTCCTCGCGGACGGTACGGTTCCCGCGAAGTGGGTCGCCGCCGACCTCCTCAGCCAGGCCGAGCACGGTTCGGGTTGGGAGAAGTCGCTCCTCGTGACGGCGGACGCGGCGTTCGCCGAGGAAGTGAGGCGGGAGATGTTCGCGCAGACGGAAACGCTGTCGCGCAAGGCCCTCATCCAGCGCGTCTTCGACCGCGACGGCGTCCTCTTCTGCGTGACGCCGACCGTGGAGGAGGGGCTGGAGCTCGTGAACCGCTTCGCGCCCGAACACTTCGAGATCATGTGCCGGGACGCGGTGAAGCTCATGAAGGGCGTGCGCGCGGCGGGCGCGGTGTTCGCGGGCGCCTGGACGCCCGAGTCGGCCGGCGACTTCGTGGCGGGCCCGTCGCACGTCCTCCCGACGGGCGGCGCGGCGAACATGTTCAACGGCCTCACGCCGGACGACTTCCGCCGCCGCCATTCGTTCGTCGCCTTCACGCGGGGCGACCTCGCCGAGACGAAGGCGACGATCGAGGCGTTCGCGCAGGTGGAGGGGCTGGACGCGCACGGGCGCGCCGCTTCCATCCGTTTCGAATAAATGGTATACTCGCTTTCCCGATTGATTTTAGTGGAGGTTTTCGTTGAACGCAGATGTTTCACATACGCAGAACGGGGCGAACAGGCATGTGGCTACGACGGCGACGGGCGTCGCCTACGCCACAATGCCTGTTCGCCCGGATTTGGCGATTATAACGCGGTATAGGATGCAAGCGTTCCGTTGAGAACCAGGACGAATCCATTTAAAGGAGAAGAACACGATGAATCTCGAAGAACAGGTCAAGGCCAAGCTCGAAGAACTCCGCCCCATGCTCCAGCAGGACGGCGGCGATCTCGAATTCGTGAAGATGGAGGGCAAGGTCGTCACCCTCAAACTCGTCGGGCACTGCGGCAGCTGCCCCTACGCGCTCATGACGCTCAAGCAGGGCATCGAGTCCCGGCTCCAGGAGCTGGATCCCGAACTGACCGTCGCGCGCGCCGAGTAAGGAAGCTTTCCATGAAGACCATCAACGTTTCCCTCGTCGGCGTCGGCGGGCAGGGCATCCTGCTCACGGCAAACATGCTCGCGCGCACGGCGACGATCGCCGGCATGGACGTGAAGAAGAGCGAGATCCACGGCATGGCCCAGCGCGGCGGCAGCGTGATCTCGAGCGTGCGGTTCGGCACGGAGGTCCACTCGCCGATCATTCCGGAAGGGCAGAGCGACATCCTCGTCGCGTTCGACCGTCTGGAGGCCCTGCGCTGGAAGCATTTCCTCGCGAAGGACGGCAAGGTGCTGATGAACAACGTCGACCTCGTGCCCGTCACGGTGTCGAGCGGACTCCAGCAGCCCGTCACGGACTTCGAGACGCGCCTCGCGAAGGCGTTCCCCGATGCGCTCGTCGTCGACGCCGCGAAGATCGCCGAGGAGGTCGGCAACGCCCGCACGATGAACATGGTCATCGCCGGCGCCCTCTCCGCCCTCACGCCGTTCCGGGAGTCGCAGTGGGTGAAGGCGATGGAGGAGAGTTTCACGGGTCCCAAGGCCAAACTGCTGGACCTCAACCGCAAGGCGTTCGACCTCGGTCGCGCCGCCGTGGCGCAGTGATGCGGACGAAGGAGCAGACGATGCAGTTCTGGAATCGTGAAGCCGAAACGATGTCGCGCGACCAGCTCGCGGACGTGCAGCTCAAGGGCCTGCAGAAGTCGCTGAGGCGCGTGTGGTCGAACGAGTGGAGCCGGCGGCTGCTGCTGAGCCGGGGCTTCGGAAACCCCGAGGACGTGAAGTCGCTCGACGATCTGAAGCGGATTCCGTTCCTGACAAAGGACGACTTCCGCGACGCCTATCCGCTGCAGATGTGTACGGTGCCGCGCCAGGAACTGCTGGAGTTCCACATGTCGTCCGGCTCCACCGGCACGCCCGTCGTGATGGCCTACACGAAGAACGACCTCAACCAGTGGGCGGACTGCATGGCGCGCTGCTACACGATGGCGGGCCTGGAGGCGGGCGACGCCTTCCAGATCATGCCGACGTTCGGCCTCTTCAACGGCGGCTTCGGCTGCTACCACGGCTGCCGCAAGGCCGGGCTCTTCTGCGTGCCCGCCTCCAGCGGCAACACGGAACGGCAGATCAAGCTCATGCGCGACTTCCGCGTGAAGGGCTTCTGCTCCGTCGTCTCCTACGTGCCGCGCATCATCGAGAAGCTGGACGCGGAACCGACGGGCGACCACGACATCCCCTCCCTGCGCGTGGGCATCTTCGGCTCGGAAACCTTCTCGGACGAGATGCGCAGCAAGATCGAGAAGCGCCTCCACATCGAGTGCTTCGACATCTACGGCATGACCGAGACGGGCGGCATCGGCACGACGGGCCAGGATTGCCGCTGCCACTGCGGCCTCCACGTGTTCGAGGACCAGTACATCACGGAGGTCATCGATCCCGTGACGGGCGACGTCTTGCCCGACGGCCAGTACGGCGAGCTCGTCTTCACGTCCCTCACGCGCGAGGCGATGCCGATCATCCGCTACCGCACGCACGACATCTGCCGCATCCTCACGAGAGAAAAGTGCGCGTGCGGGCGTACCTCGCTCCGGATCGACCGCATCACGGGCCGCACGGACGACATGCTCATCGTCAAGGGCGTCAACTTCTACCCCCGCCAGGTCGAACAGGCCCTCATGGAGATCCCCGGCGTCAAGGACGAGTTCCAGATCATCCTCGAAGAACGCCACGGCATGACGGACGTCACGGTCAACGTCGAGGCCGAGCCCGGCGTCTCCGGGCACACGGTCGCGAAGCACCTGAAGGAACGCCTCGGCTTCCTCCCGAAGGGCGAGGTCTACCCCGTCGGCTCGCTCCCCCGCACCGAGGGCAAGGCCAAGCGCGTTATCCGGCGGAAGCTGGATGATTAAGTGGTTAAGTGGTTAAGTAGTTAAGTGGTTAAGTAGTTGAGCCATAGAATGATTCCAACTTAACTACTTAACCACTTAAAGCGAAGCGACTTAATAAAGAGACTGGAGGGTCCATGAAGTTCACACGAAGAGGCTTTCTCGGCGGGCTTGTCGCCGTCTCGGCGCTGCCGGCGATCGGCAAGGACGATCCGACCGTCTTTCCCGCGCGCGGCAAGTTCGAACGTCTTGTCCTTGCCTACCAGCACGTCCACATCGGACTGGAGAAGCCGTTTTCCGTGCTGCACATCTCCGACACGCACTTCACGGCCGCGTATCCGGACGAGGATGCGAAGAAGCAGAAGCTGCGCGAGGTCCGCACGAAGACCTTCGGCGGGCGCCAGGAGGAGGCGTTGTGCGATTCGCTTGCCTGGGCGAAGGAGAACGTCGACTATGTCGTCCACACCGGCGACCTCATCGACTGGCAGAGCCGCGCGAACTTCGACCTCGTGAAGAAACACTTCGGCGCGGGCCTGTGCGGCGCGGTCGGCAACCACGAGTTCTCGCCGGACATGTGGCTCGGGAAGGACGAGAACAGCGAGGCGCACAAGGCGAAGACGCGCGCGCCGGTTGCGGCCGCCTACCCCTTCGACATCGAACTCGCATCCACCGTCGTGAACGGCGTCAACTTCGTCACGCTCGACGACGTGTACGGCTACGTGACCGCGCACCAGGTCGAACGCTTCGCCGCCGAGGTGAAGAAGGGGTTGCCGATCGTCCTCTGCATGCACGTTCCCTTCTTCTCGGCGCACATCTGGCGGGCGCACGAGAAGTTCTGGCGCGCCGGACGCAAGTTCGCGTCCGCCGTCCTGCCGGACGCGCGCGGCGACTACCGCAAGCAGCGGACCGACGTCGTGACGCGCGATTTCATCGCCTCCCTCAGGCGCGAACCGCTTCTGAAGGCCATTCTCGCCGGACATCTGCACATCACGGTGCAGGACCGCTTCTCGCCCACCGCGATGCAGTATGTCGTGGGCGGAAACTTCATGTTCCACGGCCAAGAGGTCCTGTTCACGTGAACCTGCGCAAGGTCTTCGTTGTCGCGATGGACAACGAGGCGGCCGCCGTCACGGCGCACTTCGCCGCCGTCGCGGAGGAGTCGGTGTTCGGGCGCCGCATCGTGACGGGTACGCTCGCGGGCGAACCGACCGCCGTCGTCATCTCCGGCGTCGGCAAGGTGAACGCCGCCGCCGCCGCGCAGCTTGCGCTCGCGCGCTTCAACCCCGAAGTCCTGCTGAACGTCGGCGTCGCGGGGGCCCTCCACGCGCCGATGCAGGTCGCGGAGGTCTACCGCGTGCGTGCGGCCGTGCAGTACGACTTCGACCTCGCCGCGATCAACGGCACGTCCGTCGGCACGCTCAACGAGTACACGGCGCGCGAGCTGCCGTTGGACCGCGCGGGCAACGCCTTCCCCGAGGCCCTGCTCGCGACGGGCGACCGCTTCAACGATTCGTTGGTGGACTACCGCTTCCTCGTCGAGGACGTCCAGGCCGACCTCCGCGACATGGAGGGCGCCGCGATCGCGCACGTCGCCCGCCGCGCCAACGTGCCCCTTCGTGCCCTCAAGGCTGTTTCGGACGTGGCCGGTTCGGGTTCCACGGCCGACCAGTACCACGCCAACCTCACCCATGCCCTCAAGGCCCTCTCCGATGCAATCCCCGCCTTCTTCGGGATTAAGTCGCCCTCGGCTTTAGGTAATTAAGTGGTTAAGTGACTAAGTAGTTAAGTCTGTACTCGTTACTGTCCTTCATTGTCACGGCCCAACTACTTATTAGACGGTCACATGTTCGCCCATCCATTTGCAAACGAAACCGTTAAACCTCTTAACCAGTTAACAATCTAATTACTTAACTACTTAACCGCTAAACCGCTAAACTACTTAACTACTTAACTACTTAATCACTTAACCACTTAATCACTCATGGACCTCATTCCCTCCTTTCAGGTTGACCACACGCGCATCAAGCCCGGCATTTATGTGTCCCGTACGGACGTGCTGGGGGCCGAGACGGTGACGACGTACGACATCCGCATGAAGTTCCCGAACACCGAGCCGGCGATCCATCCGAACGCGATGCACACCATTGAGCACGTGGTGGCGACGTTTCTGCGCAATGATCCGCAGTGGAAGGACCGGGTGGTCTACTGGGGGCCGATGGGGTGCCTCACGGGGTGCTATCTCATCATGAAGGGCGCGCCGCGTCCGGAGGAAGACCTTCTGCCGCTCATGCTCGCGGCGTTCCGCCATCTGCGCGACGATGAGGGGGAGATCCCCGGCGCGTCTGCGGTCAACTGCGGGAACTTCCGCCTCCACGACCTCGCGATGGCGAAGTGGGAGGCGGCGCAGTTTGTCTCGCGCCTTGAACAGGCCCCCTGCTTCGCCTACCCCGTCGCCGAACGCATCGTGACGGACAAGGGCGCGGTCTTCTACGATTCGTGACGGCGCCCTCGCCCCGTTTTTGATATACTTACCGTCTCTTTGGACGATTAGCTCAGTTGGTTAGAGCAGGACCTTTACACGGTCAAGGTCGGGGGTTCGAGTCCCTCATCGTCCACCACTTGAGGGCACACGGCATCTGAAGGGGCCTGGCGCGGGTACTTCGCGTGTCGGGCCTCCGTGGGGTACAATCGCTAAAACTTGGAACCTAAAACCTAACTCGCCTCAAACCTAGCCCGCCTGAAAACCGTTTTGTCTGAATGATGTGCCGCAGTCTTGAGAACTTCTGTGTGCTCACAGGGGTGATTGGCGGTGAGGGGAATTGTTTGTGGTGCATATAAATGAATCAACGATGTATAAAAAATAGATTTTGGGTCTTAGAGATTGCTGTGAAGTTCAGAAAAATGGTATTATGTCAGCATAAATAATTGAGGGTATAATGTCATGACATTAAGTTACGATAGCCTCTGGCATCTTTTGATAGATCGGCACATGTCGAAATCTGAACTTCGGCGCGCGACCGGCATGTCGTCCGGAACATTCGCGAAGCTTTCCAAAGGCGAGCCGGTTACGACATCTACGCTTGCGAAGATATGCGATGTGTTGAAGTGCGACATAGGCGACATAATCAGCTATGTTCCAAGGAATGGGAATGAGATGGATGGACGCAGGCGAGAGGAAATTGGCGGTTAGATGAACATGACGACAGCGACGAAGCGCAAGGCAGCATGCGCTGTTGACGCAGTTGACCTCTTCTGCGGAGGAGGCGGGTTGACTTGCGGACTGCGTCAGGCCGGGGTGAACGTGAAGATGGGGGTTGAAATCGACCCCCTCTGCCGCTATGCGTATGAACACAACAACGGCGGTGTCAGATTCCTTGAGAAATCGGTGGTCGAGCTAAAGGCTGACGAGATTCGCAATTGCTTTGAAGAAGGCCATGTGTCGCTGCTGGCCGGCTGCCCGCCGTGTCAGACTTTTTCGAGCTACAACCAAAAGGCAAAGCACCAAGACCCTCGGTACAGACTTCCAAACGAGTTCGGTCGGCTTGTGCGCGAGGTAATGCCGGACATTGTATCTCTTGAGAATGTGCCTCTCCTGACCAAGCGCCCGATATTCGCCAAGCTTGTCAAGGAGATGAAGAGACTTGGCTATCATGTCGATTGGAAAATCGTCTTTTGTCCGGATTACGGATGGCCTCAACGACGCAAACGCCTTGTGCTGCTGGCATCACGCCTTGGTCCGATAGAAGTTCCCGCGCCGACACGCGCCAAGCCGCCAACCGTGCGCGAGATGATAGGCGATCTCCCCAAACTGCGACATGGCAAATGCGATCCGAAAGACAGGCTTCATTTCTGTGCGGCGCTGTCCCCTTTGAATCTTGAAAGGATCAGGCATTCCAAACAAGACGGCACATGGCGTGATTGGCCTAAGAAGCTGATCGCCGAATGCCACAAGAAGAAATCCGGCAAGACTTACCCTGGCGTCTATGGGCGTATGTCATGGGACAAGCCGGCCCCGACGATGACGACGCAGTTCTACGGATTCGGGAACGGGCGCTTTGGCCATCCCGAGCAGAATCGAGCCATCTCAATACGCGAAGGCGCGATATTCCAGGGATTCCCCACAGACTACCAGTTTCTTCCCGAAGGCGCACGGCACAACATCTCGCTTCTCGGAAAGATGATCGGCAATGCAGTTCCTGTCCAGCTTGGCGAGATGGTCGGACGGACGATAATGAATCATGTTCGCAAGTACAGGGGGGTGTCAAAGTGACTGCCGTAAACATTGCCAAAGACCCCCTGCGCATACCCGAACAGGGAGAACTCGTCGAAGTTCGTCGCAGACAGTGGCTTGTCTCCGCTGTCGAGCCCTATCATCCAGAAGGCGACCGATACCGAGAACAGCACGCTGTCACCCTCGAGTCCATTGAGGAGGATGCCAACGGCGAGCAGATAACGGTAATCTGGCAGATAGAGCCAGGTGCTCGAATATTGGAAAAGGCCGGGCTGCCAGAGATTAAAGACCATGATGAGAACGGCTGCCTTGACGCTTTTCTGAATGCCGTCCGCTGGGGCATCGCGACAAACGTTGACAGGAACAATCTCCTTTCTCCTTTCCGAAGCGGCATAACCATAGAGGATTACCAGCTCGACCCCCTCGTTCGTGCCATTGACATGGCGCGCGTCAATCTGCTTGTTGCTGACGACACGGGGCTCGGAAAGACCATTGAAACCGGTCTTGTGATTCAGGAACTTATCATCCGCCACAGGGCGAGAACGGTGTTGATCGTGGCCCCAGCTTCCGATCTGACCAACTGGCAGCGCGAGATGCAGGAGAAGTTCGGGCTCCCGTTCCGAATCCTGAATAGCGAGGCCGTCCGGGACTTCCGCCGTGACCGTGGCATTCATGCGAACCCGTGGACGTCGTTCCCCTATCTGATCGCATCGATGGACTGGATCAAGCAGGGAGAGGGATTCCGGCTTCTCAAGGAGGCATTGCCGACGGAAGTTTCCTATCCGAGGAAGTTCGACATCCTTGTTGTTGACGAAGCGCACAACATCGCCCCCGGAGGGAGCGGCAACTATGCGAAGGCGAGCCTGCGCACCCGCGCGATTCAGCGCCTTGCGCCACATTGTACGCACCATCTCTTCCTTTCGGCGACGCCGCACAACGGCTACAAGGAGTCATTCACTTCGCTGCTGGAACTTCTCGACAACCAGCGTTTCGCCAGAACTGTGGAGCCTAATCCTCAGCAGCTTCATCAGGTGATGGTTCGTCGCCTGAAGCGGGACATTACCGACAAGGACGGCAATCGCGTGTTCCCCAAGCGCGAACTTCTGCCGCTTGAAGTCGACTACACGCCTGAAGAGCGGCACATCCACGAACTGCTCAAGCGATTCATGGACTCCCGCATCGCATCCGTCGGGAAGAATGGCGGCAAGTTCGGTACCGCCTTTGTGATGATGCTACTCAAAAAGAGGCTTTTCTCGTCCCCGGCCGCGTTCTGCAGGACGTTGGAGAAATACGTTTCCTATCTTTCCGAAGGCAAGCGTCGCAAATTCGACAAACGAGATGAAAAGTCCCTATACGACGCGATCCAGAAGGCGACGGAGGACGCGGCTGACGAGCAGGAGGTCGAAGACGCCGAAGACGAGGTGATGGAGAAGAATGCGGGGCTCGCCGAGGCGCTTTCACGCGAGGAGTCCGTCATGCTGGACGAGCTGCTTGCGTGGGCGAAGGCGAATTCCGGCAAGAAGGATTCCAAGGCCGAGGCCATACTCAAGTGGCTTGACGAGTATCTCAAGCCGGGCGGAGAGTTTAACGACGAGCGCGTCATCCTGTTCACCGAGTTCATGGACACGCACACATGGCTCAAGACTATCCTCGCCACGAGCGGATACGGCGGGAAGCACCTTATGGAGCTGCACGGATCGCTCACGATGGAAGAGCGCGATGCCGTGATAAATGCGTTCCAGACCAAGCCGGGCGCGGATTCCCCCGTGAGAATACTCCTTGCGACGGATGCAGCGTCCGAGGGCATCAATCTCCACAACTGGTGCAAGTACATGATCCACGTCGAGATTCCGTGGAATCCTGTCGTGATGGAGCAGCGGAACGGGCGCATCGACCGCCACGGACAGCGTTCGCCTTCGGTCTATATCTGGCATCCCGTCGGAAAAGGCTTCAGCATGGACGAGACACGCCAGCTAATGCCTGGCGACATTGTCGGCGACGGCGAGTATCTGCTTCGTGCCGCCAAGAAGGTCGATGCCATCCGCGAAGACCTCGGCAGCGTTGGCGGCGTATTGAGCGCACAGATTCAGGATGCGATGCTCGGGCGGTCAAGCCGTCTCGATGCGGACGTGCAAAGCGTCCGCAAGGAGCTTGCCAAGCGAATCCTCGCGGGTGAAAAGGAACTCAAGACGCGCATAGCGAAACTGCACGACAACCTCATGCTTTCGCGCAAGAACGCAAACATCACCCCGGATAATGTCCGCAAGGCCGTGTCCGCGGCCCTTGCGCTCGCAGGGAAGCCGCCGCTGGAAGAAGTGAGAGTGGGGAGTGAGAGTGAAGGATGTAATTCCGCACTTCCCACTTCCCACTCGGCACTTCCCACGATAACCGCGTGGCGCGTTCCGGTGTTCAACGATTCCTGGAGCGAGGCGCGTGTCGGCCTTGCCCACCCGCACACCCATGCGATCCGTCCCGTGACGTTCGACCCTGACCTCGTGAAGGATCGCGACGATGTCGTTCTCGCGCACCTCAACCATCCTCTCGTGCGGCTGTCTCTCCGCCTGCTTCGCGAGGAGGTGTGGAAGACCGGCGCGACATCAAAGCTCAATCGTGTTGCCGTCCGATCTGTACCGGGACTCACACATCCGATGGTGTATGTCTGGAGTCGGCTTCTGATTGTGGGCGGCGATCATCTGCGTCTCCACGAGGAGCTGACGTTCTCCGGCGGGGAAATGAAGCCGGACGGCTTCCGCCGCGAGAGTGTCCTGCGCAATCTCGAAAAGCTGATGGATTCGTCTCATCCATACGACGACATCCCCGATCATGCGTTCGGAATACTCCAGCGCTATTTCGACAAGTACCTTGATTCCATTACCAAGACATACGAAGCGCGCTCGAAGGAGCGCAGGGACGCGCTGCTCACCACCCTGTCGCACCGCAAGGACTCGGAAGTCAGGGATGTGAAACAGATTCTGGACGAATTGGAGCAGATGATCCGCAAGGAACTTGGCATCGAAAACGACAAGCTGCGTTATGTCCAGATGACATTGAACTTTTCCGATCTCGAGAAAGAGGAACTGAAGCGGGACTTTGTCGCGCTCCGCGCAAGGCTTGAACAGATACCGGACGAGAGGGAGAAGGAAATCGCCTCCATCGAAAAGCACTATTCCGACGCCAAGGCTCTCACGTTCCCGGTAGCTGTGGTGTTTCTCGTTCCCGAAAATGCGTCTTGGGGGTGCCGCGCATGAAGATCTTTTCCAAACAGTACGAGTGGCTTCGCCTGATAGACGTCTCTGGCCCGTTTCTTTCTGCGACAGCGCTCGATGCGGCTTTTCCCTCTGGGCTTGATGCCCTGGACAAGCGCATAAAGCGTGAACTCGCCCACTACTACGACGAGTGGCAGACGGCACAGGACAGACACGCAGCCGACCTCCCCGCGCTTCACACGGCATGGTGCGACGCCGTTCTGCGCAGGGGGCTTGGTTACCGCGAGAAATACCTGTTGCCGGGGGATGGCTGGTCGGTGAACGGCGAGGGGGGCATCGGCGTTTTCTCTCCCGACCGCGCCCTAAAGATATTCGGCGACAAGGTCGACCTCTTCGTCAAGATTCTTCCGCCAGGTGTTCTGCCGCATGGACGCGACACCTCTGACGAATGGAAGGATACGTTTGTCGAGAAAATGACGCGACTCTGTCGCTCTTGCGGCACACGCCTCGGGCTCGTTACGAACGGCGAGCAATGGGTTCTCGTGAACGCCACCCAGGGCGGTGCGCTTTCCGGAAGCGCGACTTGGTACGCGAGACTGTGGTTCCAGGAGGATTCCACGCTTAGGGCTTTCTTCGCGCTCCTTGGGTTCGACAGGTTCACGGGCGCACAGGACAAGACGCTCCCCCGGCTTCTCGACGAGTCGCTGGAGCATCTTGACGAAGTGACCGATACCCTCGGCAAGCAGGTGATGACGGCGGTGGAAGTCCTGCTCGAAGGCCTCGACCGCGCAGACCTCGATTCCGGGCGGACGCTTCTTCGCGACGTATCGCCGGAAACGCTCTACGAGGCGTCGCTCACCGTGATGATGCGCCTCGTGTTCATCCTCTGCGCCGAAGAGCGCGGTCTTCTGCTCCTTGGCGAACCGGCATACGACGATGCATACGCCGTATCGACGCTTCGAGGACGGCTGGAGTCTGACCGCGACAAGTTTGGCGACCAGGTTCTTGAACGGCGGTATGATGCCTGGGTAAGGCTTCTGGGACTGTTTCGCGCCATCTATTCGGGGATTGACCATCCGCTTTTCAGGATGCCCGCGATGGGCGGCAGCCTGTTCGATCCCGACAAGTATCCTTTTCTCGAAGGCCGCAGCCGCGATGTCTCCTGGGATGTGGAGAATCCTCCTCCACTCCCTATCGACAACAGAACGGTTCTTCTGCTGCTGGAGTCCCTGCAAGTTCTCAAGGCCAAGGACGGCGCGATTCCGCTTTCGTTTCGTTCGCTTGACGTGGAGCAGATTGGCTATGTGTACGAGGGTCTTCTCGAGACGACAGGGGCGCAGGCTGAGGAGACGCTTCTTGGTCTCAAGGGCGACAAAGACCACCATAATCCAGAAATCGCGCTCTCCGAACTTGAGATGCTCAAGATGGAGGGCGAGGAGAAACTCTTTGCCCGAATGAAGGAGGTAACGGGACGGAGCGCGATAGCCAGCGAATACGCCGAGCCGCCGGACATGACGACGCTGCCGTTCCTCGGCAAGGCCTGTCGCGGCGACGAGGACCTGAAGAGCAGAATACTCCCGTTCTTCAATTGGATGCGTATGAGCGAATGGGGCGAGCCTGTGGTTTACCACAAGGACTCGTTCTATGTCACCGAGGGGTCGGATCGTCGTTCTACCGGGACGCACTACACGCCCAAGCCGCTCACGGTGATGATGGTCAAAGAGGCGTTGGAGCCGGTCGTGTACCGTGGCCCCGCAGAGGGCTTGCCCCGCGCCGAATGGAAACTCAAGTCGCCTGCGGAAATCCTTGACCTCAAAGTGTGCGACCCTGCGATGGGTTCCGGCGCTTTTCTCGTGCAGGCATGCCGCTACCTCGGCGACAGACTTGTCGATGCGTGGGAGCAGGCCGAGAAAGTGGGAGTGGGGAGTGAGAATGATGAGTGCAATACGGCACTTCCCGCTTCCCACTCCCACTCTAACTTCCGAGCCATTGACTCGCAAGGGCGAGTTGTTGATTTCCCGCCGGATGAGCCGATGAGCAAGGTTCAGGAAGACCGCCTCGTGGAGGCGCGTCGCCTTGTAGCCGAAAAGTGTCTTTACGGCGTCGATATCAACCCGCTCGCAGTGGAACTGGCCAAGCTCTCGCTCTGGCTTGTCACGATCTCCAAGGGGCGGCCTTTTGGATTCCTCGACCATAACCTCAAGTCGGGCGATTCGCTTCTCGGCATATCGGATGTCGAGCAGCTTGTCCAGTTCCGCATGAAGCCGGTGTCTGGTGACCTTGGCAACCTGATGAGTGCGCAGATTCGCAGCTCGGTCGAAGAGGCGAAGAAGGAGCGCCTCGAATTGCGAGAGACGCGGATACGCGACATACGCGATATCCGGGTCCAGATGCAGCACCTTGAAAAGGCGGAAGCGGCGACTTCGCGGTTGCGGGACTACGCCGACTATTTCATCGGCACAGTTCTCGTCCTTGGCAAGCCCACAAAGAAGTCTTTTGCTAAGCTCGACACCGCCGCGATGCAAGGCGCCGCGCTCCTCAATCCGCAGGATGACTCCTTTGTAGCGACACAGGAGAAGAAGCGCTCGCTCGTGATGCTCTCGCGCGATCTTCCCTCCGGGAAAACACAAGCGCGTCGCCCGTTCCATTGGGCACTCGAGTTCCCGGAGGTCTTCGCACAGGGCGGCTTCAATGCCATTGTCGGAAATCCGCCTTTTATGGGTGGCCAGCACATCACGGGGAATTTCGGCACGGTTTACCGTGACTATTTGCTCTACCACCTTGCCGATGGTACACGCGGCTCCGCCGATCTTGTCGCCTACTTCTACCTTCACGCCTATTCGCTTCTCCGTGACGGCGGTTGCTTTGGTCTCATTGCATGCAATACGATTGCCGAAGGTGCAACGCGGCAAGTTGGATTGGAGCGGATGGTGAAGATGAATGGCACCATCTACTCTGCTTATCCAAATATGCCTTGGTCAGGGGCGGCAGGAGTGGCAATCTCGCCTGTATTTATGTATAAGGGAGATTGGCAAGGGAGAGTGCGTCTGAACGGAGCCAATGTTGAAATGATTTCCCCTTTCCTTTCAACGCAAGAGGAATGGACTCCGCAAAAGCTTGTGGCGAACGCGAATCAATCCTATCAAGGATCAATTGTTCTGGGCATGGGATTTATAATGTCTGAAAAAGACGCTATAGCAATCATTGAAAAAAAACCTAAAAACGCTGATGTGCTTTTCCCGTATCTCAATGGTGAAGACCTAAATTCTGATCCGCTCCAACGTCCCTCGCGTTGGGTAATAAACTTCTTTGACTGGCCAATTGAACGCGCTCAGCAGTATGAGGACGTGTTTGCGATTGTTGAAGAGAGAGTAAGGCCTGAACGGGAAGGAAATAAAGATCAGGTCGCTCATGATTTCTGGTGGAGGTTTTTGAGGAGCAGAGGTGAACTTTATCATGCTATAGGACGTGGAGTTCCATTTTTAAAACATCCAGGGAATTGGGATGATCGCCACAAACAAGATTCCGTATTGGTTTGCAGTGAGGTGAGCAAGTTTCTGATATTTACATGCGTATCTAATATTTCGGTATTTTCTGTGAATCTTGATGTTTTTGTCATTCAGGAAAAATTGGCAATTTTACAATCGAACATTCATGAATGTTGGGCGCGGAAGTATTCCTCATCATTAGAGACGCGATTAAAGTATTCGCCAGGCAATGCCTACGAAACCTTCCCTTTCCCGCTTTCGCCGTTTCCGCAACTGGAATTTCTTGGTGAGCAGTTCGACGCACATCGTCGCAAGATCATGACATCGCGGCAGATTGGGCTGACGTCGCTCTACAACCTCTTCCACAATCCAAGTGAGGCGGATGCGGGACTGGAGGAGATGCGGCGGTTTCAGCGCGAGATTGATGTCGCCGTGCGCGATTCGTATGGCTGGCAGGACATCGATCTCGACCACGGATTCCACGAGGTCGGTTATCTCCCTGCGAACGACAATGTCCGCTACACGATTTCCGAGCCCGCCCGCATCGAAATCCTCAAGCGCCTCGCCACCCTCAACCGCCAACGCTGGGAAGAGGAAGAAGCTGCCGGGCTGCATAAGAAGGGGAAGAAGTGAAAGGTGATCGCCATGAGTCATAAAGTTATGCGAATATTCCATCCTGTGGGACAAGGTGCGTTTTATTCGGAGTGCCATGAGGTTGATGGACAGAAGTTTAATATCGTTTATGATTGTGGTAGCTTTAATGTTAGGCATGGAACAAAAATTGTTCAAGAAGCGTTTGGTGCGAACGAAATAATTGATGTTCTTTTTATTTCGCATTTTGATTTTGACCACATCTCATTGCTGCAAACTTTGATACACAGGTGCCAAATACGAAAAGTCGTTCTGCCGTTATTGCATGAAGATGTCCGCTTTGCGTTATCAGGGTATTATCATTATCGTATGGCGAGAAATCATAGCATGCAACCTTTTGCCGAGAAGTCGTTGCAACTTTTGAATGATCCACGGAGTGTGTTTCAAGATGAGCGTGCGTCGCGTGATCAGGTGGAATTTGTTTTTGTTCGCCCTTATGTTGAGCCCGATGCTGAACATAATCAGGAGCGACGTGATCAGTTGAATGCCGCAGAAGAATTTGCAAACAGTCAGAGGCGTGACCGTATTATAAATAGTCGCTCTGAATCTGATGCAAATAGTTTGAGCTCTTTTGTCGACTGGATGTTCCTTCCGTACAATATGGATTACTTCAATAGGAATAAAGATTTAGTTCAGAACCTGATTGAATGGTTGAAACAAAATCATTATTCTTTAGAGAATCTAAATGACGGTAAGTTTTTTGACAGGGAGCATTGCAAGCAGCTGGCGGGTATTTATAAGAGTTTAAAGGGCTCCATCAATGAGAATTCAATGCTCCTTTTTTCGGGCCCTTTGCAGCAACAAAATCAATGTGAAGTGAGCGTAATGTGTCATGCCTATCAGCCTCTTTGGTGTTTTAGTGGTCATTGGTTGGTTCGTCAACCCGGATGTCTTTATTCTGGAGATTTTAACTTGAAACAAGAATCGTTATCCCAGTCGTATGGCCCTTATTTTGATCGCATTGGAACTGTTCAGGTCCCTCATCATGGCTCAGAGCATTCGTTTGATTTGGATAGTTTCTATGCCAGAGGTATGATCTGCCCTGTGTCGTATGGCGTTAATAACCGATTCGGACATCCTGATCGGACAGTAATTGATGAAATTGTTTGCGCTGGAGGTATCCCGATTGGTGTGACCAATGATCGATTTAGCGAATTCAAAGAGGTAATACTACTGTGACAAGATAGAGGGATTAACAAGGTTCGTGTGAAGGAGGTCACGATCAAGAAATGTTAACGTTAATTCAAATAAAGCCCCTGTGTGCTCAAGGGGAGTCGAATCGTTTGGATTTCAAACGAGAACAGTACCTCTGTGAGATGCTTGATTGCCAATATAGGGAAGAGGAAGAAACCACTGGGCTGCACAAGAAGGGGAAGGAGTAATGATTTATAGCATAAATGACCTTGTGGCTATGGCGCGCAATTTTATGAATGATTGTGCTAATGCTACCCGCTCTCATCTATTGTCGGCTAGGGATATTGAAGCGACAAGAAATTTGTTCGAAACTATTCACAGCATGATGCTTTCAATCAATCTGACGTCTGATAGCATATTGCTTTTGCTGTCTAATAATCGTACATGGGATGCATCTATCTTGTTGCGATCTGTAATTGAAGGCACCGCCAGATTGTGCTACATGCTAGTGTCTCCATCTCCTGACGAAGAAAATGCCCGGATCAATGAATTTAGAGAATTATTGCCCAAGAAAGAAGTTGGGAGCTTGGAGCAACGAGTAGCTAAGATCATAAAGGGAGCTTTTTATCGAGGAAAAGGAGATGTGTGTTTTGATCCACTCAAAAAAATTGTTGATGAACAAAAGACGAAGGATGGAGAAGGGGCGCAGGTCAGAGAAGTTAGCAAGAAATGGGGGTTCTGGAATATTACAAAAGCGCTTCGAAATGAGTATGCTCTTTGGTCTGAAATGGCAGATTGGTGGGAGTATCGTTATGCCATGAGTAATTCACTTGTTCACAAGACCGATACTGGATGTGGAGAAATAGCGGAACGGGTAGCGCGTAATCCGGAATATCGTAAAATATCCGATCTCTCACATGTGGCTAGTTTGCTGATAGATAACTGTATGTTGTTTTATACGCGTTTTTTGGTTTTATCAAGAAGGATTAAAGGCAAGGAAGCCTCGTTGACAGATGTTCTGATAAATAATAAACGCTTGTTTGATTCTGCTGAAGAGATTCAACAAATGTTTGAAGAAGCATATCGCAAAGAAGAACAAGAGAGCAGCAAACAGAATGGAGTGCCATGTCAGCAGTCAAAGATTTAATAAAGTCTGCCCGGCAACTCATTTCCGACTACGCAGATGCGGCGTCGCCTCAGTTGGCGCAATGTGCGGGATTCTTGCAGTCACACAAAAGGGCACAGACGGCGACTAAGCTTTACATGTCGTCAGCGATGACCACTGACAGCATCATCATTCTAATCGAACATGGCTTGATATGGGATGCGATATCGCTTTTCAGATCATTGCTTGAAGGGACTGCGAGGTTCTGCTATCTCCTTTCGACAACTACAGAGGAAGAGGGAAAAAAGCGCTTTCATGAATATGAGGAAGTGTTGTCGGGCAAATCTATGATGAGTCTTGAACAGCCTGTGGCAAAAATGAAGAAGGGTCATCTGTACAAGCATGATAAAACGGATGCCTATCTTGATCGAATAGAAGTAAATGTCAAGGAGATCGCCCAAGAAATAAGCGATGAGGCGGCTGAGATTAAAAGGAAATGGAATTTCTTTAATTTGTCGCATGCCTTGCGATCCGAGTGTCCCGAATGGGCTGCTATGGCCGACCAGTGGGAGCTTCGATATGCGACAGCAAATTTTGCCATTCATAAGGATGGGGTGATTGTAGGGGCCGACATAACGCATTGGACCAGGGAGCCGAGTCCAGACAATCCTTTGGTAAAAGTCTGGGCCCCATCGCTTCTTTCTTTTTGCGTAGGTCTTGTTCGTGATAGGCTTGTGGTGCTTATGAGGAAGTTTGATCTTGATCGCAGTGTTTTGCGCGATGTAATGAAGCGAAAACTTGATTTTGCAAAACTAGCCACCGACATGGAGTTGGAGGCAAGGGAGAAAATCTGCCCCGAGAACGGCGGTCGGCAGTGCTAATCAAGGCGGAAACCAAGGAGGTGGCAATGAGTACCAGAAGCATGAAAAAGCCAGTCTATAATATGACGGTTGATCTCAATGTCCTAGATCATCTGGGCATCAACCTTTATAGCAACATTGCTGCCGTTCTTACTGAAGCCGTGGCAAATGCTTGGGATGCGGATGCGCATAATGTCGCTATTTCCTTGGACAAGAAGGGTGGCGTTATTACGATTGAGGATGATGGCCATGGTATGTCAATTGACGATGTAAATAACAAGTACCTCCACATTGGCTATCGACGAAGAATCGGTGAATCTGATACGACACCGGAAGGGCGCCCGGTAATGGGGCGCAAGGGGTTGGGGAAGTTGTCGTTGTTCTCAATCGCCAATATCGTAGAAGTCCGTTCGTTCAAGGGTAAGAAATCGCATGGTCTCAGAATGAATCTTGCCGATATCCGTGCGGCGCTAAAGGCCAATAAGGTTTCATACGCACCATCTGTTTTGCCCAAGAAAGACGTTAAGATCAAGAAGGGAACTTCGATCACCTTGTGGGAAATAACACGACCAAAACTGTTTGAGTCGCTGACAGTCTTGAGGACACAACTGGCTAGGAGGTTTTCTGTTATTGGTGAAGCCTTCAATTTTACAGTAAAGGTGAATGGGCAAAACATCACAATAGCCGATAGGGAAGAATTGACTAAGGCGCAATTTATTTGGCGCATAGGGGATGTCAACATATCGTTCCCAAGAGGGTGTAACATTAAAGAGAATAAGCTTATCGACTTGCCAAACGGAAAGGGACTCGTCAAGATTCGAGGCTGGATAGCAACATCAAATGTTCCCAAAGATTTGTCAACCTCTGCCGGAAATCTGAATAGCATAGTCGTTATGGCGCGAGGACGGCTTATCCAGGAAAACATTCTGGACAAGTTGAATATGGGCCAGATGTACACAAAATATCTGACGGGACAAATTGAGGCAGATGTGTTGGATAATACGGACGAAAAAGATATCGCGACGAGTGATCGGCAACGACTGCAAGAAGACGATCCTCGATATGTTGCGCTGCTAAGAACATTGCGCATTGTCTTGTCGAAAATAGAATCTGAGTGGAGTGACTTACGCAAAAAATATGAAGTGGCAAAGGTCAAGACAGAGATACCAGCTGTCGCAGAATGGTTGGACGGACTTCCTGAAGGGTATAGAAAGAGTGCTGAAAAGGTTGTTGCCCAGATTTCGGCCCTTCCGATTGAGCATATAGAGGAACGTAAAACGCTATTGAAACATGGAATCTTTGCATTTGAGCGAATGAAACTAACGGGCACGGTGGATGATTTTGTTCAAGGATTGTCCAACGTTGATCAATTACTGAAAGTGTTAGCAGACAGGGACTCATTGGAGTCGTCACTTTATAGAGTTATAATAAAGTCGCGTCTTGAGGCCATCAGGAGCCTTGCTGGTTTAGTAGATGCAAATAAGAAAGAGAAAGTATTACAAAAATATCTCTTTGATCATTTGTGGCTTCTTGATCCTATGTGGGATAGGGCAACGGATAGTGCGCGCATAGAACAAACTTTAAAAAAAGAATATAATATATTCGCTAAGGGTTTAACAGACAAAGAGAGTAAGGGCAGACTGGATATTCGGTATAAAACTAATGCAGGCGCTCATATTATTGTTGAACTTAAAAAAGCTGATCGAAGGTTGACTGTAGCAGAACTTTTAGACCAAGGCGAGAAATATAAATCGGCTTTGACGAAATGCTTAAGCAAGATGGGCGAACTTAACCCTGACATACAGTTGGTGTTTGTGCTCGGGATGCCGATTATTCAGGAGGACAATACGGCATTGGGAGCGGCATATGTTCGACAGACATTGTCGCCACTTGGGGCCCGCGTAGTTTACTATGAGCAGATGATTGATAATGCAAATAAGGCTTATTCAGAGTATCTTGAGCAAAGCAAGAAGATGGATAGGCTGGATGCGATATTGGATCAAATTAAGTAGAATAAGGTTAGACCATGCATCGTCTTCGAGGATTTGACTACAAGCGGCCATTCTTCTACATGGTGACGCTGGAGCGGCTGCCGGAGCTGGCGGCCTTATCCCCAAGATCTGCGGTAATTTGAAATGAGGATTTCCTATGAAACGTGACGAATCACAGAATGTCGAATACAAGGAAAGCTGGCACGACAAGTATCTTGCCTGGATATGCGGCTATGCCAATGCGCAGGGCGGCACAATCTACTTCGGCATCGAGGACGGTACTAAGAAGCCGGTCGGCGTGAAAAACGCCAACAAGTTGATGGAGGACGTTCCCAACAAGATACGCGATACGATGGGCATTGTCGCGGATGTCGCCCTGCTGCGCAAAAGCGGCAAGGATGTCATTCGCGTAAAAGTAAAGAAGAGCATGTTCCCCGTCTGCTATCACGGCGAATACCACTACCGCACTGGCGCGGTGAAGATGATTCTCACAGGTTCGTCTTTGACGCAGTTCCTCTTGGAGAAAAGCGGACTGGATTGGGACGCGGCCCCGACATTCAGCGGATTCAAGAAGGATGAGCATGCGTTTACCACATTGGCCGCACGATACAAGAAAGAACGCAAGGTCAAGCTGCTGGACTCGGATTTCGAATCGTTCGGACTAGCATTGCCGGACGGCCGCTTGACGAATGCAGGAGCGCTTTTGGCTGACGATTGTCCGCTTCGCCACTCGCGGGTGTTCTGCACCCGTTGGAATGGGTGCGACATGGCGGCGGGTGTGATGGATGCCAAGGACGATCAGGAGTATTCTGGAGGGATCCTCTCCATGCTCCAGTACGCCGAGGACTTCGTGCGCGTAAACTCACGGCGGGCTTGGCACAAGCTGGCGCGGACACGCGTAGAGTTCGTGGAGTATCCAGAGAGGGCCGTTCACGAGGCGCTCGTCAACGCATTCATACATCGAGACTACCTCGTGACTGGAAGTGAAGTCCATGTGGATATCTTTGACGACAGGCTTGAAATCACATCTCCTGGCGGGATGCCGGGCGAGCGCAATTTGGAGGATTTCGATATCCGTAGCATGCCGTCCATTCGCCGCAATCCACTTCTTGCGGACATGTGCGAACGGCTGAAGATCATGGAACGACGCGGGAGCGGCGTCAAAAAGATATTCGAGGACTACACGAAGAACTTCAAGAATCCAGGTGCCCGGATGCCTAAACTGGAATCCTTCCCCACCTATTTCCGTACAACGCTGCCGAACTTGATCAATGGTTACAACGATGAGCAGCTGGTTAGTGTTGTACATGCTGTGTCCCCAGTCGCGACCCCAGTCGCGACCCCAGTCATGACCCCAGTTGTACCCCCAGTCATGCCCCCAGTCATGCCCCCAGTCGAAAAACCGAGTGAAACGCTGATAGACGCAGTGCAAAGGAAGGTGTTGGCGGTACTCAAAGCGGGTGGCGTCATGTCCACATCCGAACTGGCGGGAAAAGTCGGCATCAGCCAATCGAAGAATATGCGGAGACGCTATCTCAGGCTTCTGCTCGACATGGGGCTTGTGGAATACACGATTCCGCATAAGCCCAACTCGCGGCTTCAGAAATACCGGCTTACGGAGAAAGGGTGCGCTTTGAGTGAGAGTGAGAGTGGGGAGTGAGAGTATTTCAGGAGGATTTTCAATGGCTAAAGAACACGAAAACGCAGAATCGCAACCGTTGCCGACTGCTTGGACGCTTCCGGCGGCAAAATCCTGCAGGTTCAAAGTCGCGTGCGAGGGCGAAGAGTCCACGTATGAGGTGATTAATCCAGGCGACGCGATGTTGCTTCTCGACGAGTCTGGCGAAATTGCATGGGGTGTCAGGCGGGTGTTCTTCGTGAGGCGTGAGCGCGACAGGAGCATTATATACTTCGACAGGTTCCTGGATTTTGAAAGGACAATGCCTTTGCAGACGATCCGTGGTGGCGCGCAAACGCTTCGTAAAATCGATTTGGAGCAGATCGACGACGTTCTGGCTTCTTATCAGTCAGGACGACCCAAGGATCCGTCCATACCAGAAGACGAGGAGTTGCTGCCGCTCGACTTCTCTGAACTTTGCGAGATGGAGGTCGGTGACGATTCAAAGGGGCAGACGCGGGCTTATGTTCGAGAGCTTCTTGAAACCGTCGTAGCGGATGATTTGCTCGGCCCTGCGCTGGGACCGCACGAGGAGATCGTCGGCATGAGCGTCAGGGATAGGTACATCCTTGGCCGCCTTGGGCCTCGAAGGGTAGAGAGTGGGAGCGTGAGTGGGAGTGGGGAATGCAACTCCGCACTTCCCACTTCGCACGCGCACTTATTGAAGAGTGCGCAAGACGAGGGGGTGGAAATGACCGAGGACGGCGAGGCACAGACCGAGAACAAGGACGGAAACGCCGATCACATTGACCATGGCGACTCGAAAATGGGCGCCTCGGACATCGCAGAAGAGGAGGTTGCCGAGGACGTTGTCGATGGAGATGATATCTTGCGCTCGAATTCGCTTGTGCCTTCTTCGATGGGGTTGACATTCTGCATTGATGAAAGTCTCCCAGACATTGAGGTTGAAGCGAGGTGGGGCAGTTACTATCGCACCGACAGCGAAACGGCCTTCAGGGATAACGGAAAGCCGTTCAAGTGCTGGAAGCGCGTCCCGCTCGGCGGCAAGCAGGTCTTGAAGCTGGCGGAAGGCAAGATAGCCTCTTTTAACCCCGACAATTCGATAGGGCAAGTCTGCGTCGTCGGCTCTGTGTCGAAGCCGGTGGAGGGGTCGAGACTTGTCACACTCTTTCTCGTCAACAAGCAAGAGGAACGTAAAGAGCTGCGTGATGCGGCTTGGATTTTCCAGCCGGAGCTGATTGTGCGCTCGCCCGACGGGAAGGCGATATTCAGGAAGCGCCCGCTGCAGAACCTTTCCAAAGACGACGAGGAGATGAAATCGCTCGACATGCTCTATCGCCGAAAGGTCGAGTTCGCGGTCGGACACAACATTTCCGTCCATGCGGTTGCCTCCGAGGGCGATTACGAACTGGCGACAGAGGTGAGAACGGTGTCGATTCCGCATTTCGAGGTTCCTGCCACGGAAGTGCCAGGGGCTTTTGATGGTGACCGCCCCGTTCTGAAAGACATCGCGTCCAAGCACCTCCTTGACATGTATGAAATCGCCAAGTGCGTTGAGGATGGAGACTCGGCAAAGATCGACGCGAGCGCAATAGGCCTCATCGTTGATGACTATGCGGCGTGGATCGAAGAACAGAAAGCCATTGCGCAAACAGAGGGATTCTCTTTTTTCAAGAAATCCGCAGAGATCAACCTTAAGAAGTGCGAGGGTATTCTCGCCCGTCTGCGCGAAGGCGTCAAGACGCTCAAGAACGACGCCAATGCGAGAAAGGCCTTTGCGTTCGCCAATACAGCGATGGCGGAACAGCGCATACACTCCATCTTTTCGCAGCTAAGGCGGCAGAAGCAAAATCCCGGCATCGAGGAAATCAGGAACGCCGTGAAGAACCACGAATGGCGTCCGTTCCAGCTGGCATTCATCTTGTTGGCGATTCCATCGCTCGTCGATCCTACGCACAAGGACCGGACGTGTTCGGCCGATGCGTTCGCCGACCTCCTGTGGTTCCCCACGGGCGGCGGCAAGACCGAGGCGTACCTCGGTGTAGCTGCGTTCGCAATGGCTGTCAGACGGCTTCAGGGGAATCTTGGTGGACTGGACTCCAGCCGTGGGCTTGCCGTGATCATGCGTTATACCTTGCGTTTGCTGACGGTTCAGCAGTTCCAGCGCGCGGCCACGCTCATTTGCGCGATGGAGAAAGCCCGCAGCGAGTATCCGGAAACGTGGGGCAAAGAGCCGTTCACGCTTGGGCTGTGGGTTGGCAACAAGACGACGCCCAATAGCTACAAGGATAGCCGTGACATCGTCCGTAAGGCGCATGAAGGCAATCCGTCCAGCGGTGCCACTCCTGCGCAGCTGACGACCTGCCCGTGGTGCGGTGCGGATATACGCGAAGGAACAGACGTTGTTTGTCACGATGAAGACATGACGACAAGGCTGTTCTGCAGCGATTTCGAGTGCGATTTTTCGCAGCACAAGCACGAGTCGGGAATACCGGTTAAGACTGTCGATGACGAAATGTATCATCGCCCGCCGTCCATGATGATAGGCACCGTGGACAAGTTCGCGCAGATGGCTTGGCGCGGCTCGGTCAGGACACTTTTCGGCAAGGCTGAAAAGGAATGCGTCAGACATGGGATCATCTGTCCTGACGATGATTGCAACGGTTTCCATGTGAAGCCCGCCACGCATCCGAAGGCCATTCAGCAGATACGTCCGCCGGATTTGATCATTCAAGACGAGTTCCACCTCATTAGCGGTCCGCTCGGAACGATGGTCGGGCTCTATGAATCCGCCGTCGACGAACTGTGTTCGTGGTCGTCGGACGGTACCAACAAGATCCATCCAAAGATCGTGGCCTCCACCGCAACGGTGCGAATGGCCGACGAACAGATAAACCGCGTGTTTTACCGCAAGTGTTCCGTCTTCCCGCCGAGCGGCATCGACATCGAGGACAATTTCTTCTCGAAACAGCGGCCTACGGAAGACAAGTTCGGACGTGACTACATGGGCGTATGCGCCCTTGGAACGTCGAGACCGGCGGCGCTGATCCGCACCTACGTCGCGTTCCTCACGGCTGGGCAGACGCTATTCGACAGCTTCGGGAGGCTCGCAGACCCCTACATGACGGTCATCGGATACTTCAATTCGCTGCGGGAACTCGGCGGCATGCGCCGCCTTTCCGAAGACGACGTGCAGACCCGTAGCTACCGCGTGGCGCTTGACAGTCGTGTAAGGCGTCCTGGACTCTCGCAACGCCGTGTCACGATGATTGACGAGTTGACCTCCCGAGTCAGCAGCCGCAGCATCCCTGAAAAGCTGAACCAACTGGAAGTCGAGTTCAAGGCTGGGTACGCCAAGGGAGAGGCGCGTCCAATGGACATTGTCCTTGCGACGAATATGCTCTCTGTCGGCGTGGACGTTGACAGACTTGGGTTGATGATCGCGAACGGTCAACCCAAGAATACGGCGGAATACATACAGGCGACCAGTCGCGTCGGGCGAAAGCATCCCGGTGTGGTCTGCACGGTCTTCGCCTGGGCGAGACCGCGCGATTTCTCGCATTACGAGACGTTTGAGCACTACCATGCGACGTTCTACAAGCAAGTTGAGGCGCAAAGCGTGACGCCTTTCTCGAAGAGAGCGCTTGATAGAGGGCTTACCGGGGCGCTTGTCAGTGATATGCGCCTTGCGAATGCCGAGTTGAGTGCAAACAGAGGCGCCGCCGAACTCAAGTCATCCATAGACCCACGAGCGAAACAGGCAACGGATGCGTTTTCCGACCGTGCGGCTCATGTTATGGATAATGAAGTGGGGAACGCCGTTAGGGACGAGCTTAAAGACAGGATCGACAGGTGGGTCAAGGCCGCTACGCAGGCAGGAAGAACACTCGGCTACGAAACGGAGTCTAAGGCAGGTGAGGTCGTCGGGCATCTAAAGCGTCCTGGACTCGCCATGTGGGACAAGGAAACCGTGCCGACGTCCATGCGAGAGGTCGAGAGTAGTGTTCGTCTCATCATGAACAAGAGCACGATAGACGGGGACGGAGGGCCAAAGCAATGGGAGTTTCGTCCGGCCGATGACGAAGCCGAGAGTTCCGAAGGAACGCAGGCCACCGAAAACGACACAAGAGCAAAGGAGTAGGACATGGCGAACGATTGCAGAGTGGGGAACATCCGTCCCAGCCAGCTCATCTGGACTTACGGTCCGGGGGCGATGATAGACCTTCCGAACTTCTCCGTCATGACGATGGGACTTGATTACTGGAAACAGAGCGAGTGCAAGCCCATTGAGGAGCCGAGACTTCTTGAGCAGGTGCGCAAGATGTGCGGCCCGCAGGTCAAGTTCCTGTTCCAGCCGCCCGCCTCGGAAGTGGACGACGACTCTCCGCACGATCCGAAATCTTACGTAGGTGTGCCGGTCCAGCCGTTTCCGCGCTGGTTCAGGTGCGTGAAGTGCGGACTTCTCGCAACATACGATTCAGGCCTCTTTGAAATCAAGGAAAACTTCTACAGGCCAGAGAGAACGCGATTTGTCCATGCCAATTGTCCAAAGGGATTCAAAGGGAAGCCTGTCGATGCAGTCCCCGTGCGTTTCCTTGTCGCCTGCAAGAACGGCCACATTGACGAATTCCCCTGGCGGTGGTTTGTCCACGATGGCCCGACGGACTGCACGGCCCCCCTCTACTTCTATGAAAAAGGCGCGTCACTCCAGACGGAAAACCTCTGGGTTGAATGTCGGCAGTGCAACAAGAAGAAGTCGATGGCAATGGCCTTCGGCGCAATCGGCGAACAGACTCTGCCGGCATGCCGAGGGCATCATCCGCACCTTGGGCATGATACGGAGAGCTTCGGCGAATGCAAGGAGAAGATTCGGCCGATTCTTCTTGGGGCGTCAAACAGCTGGTTTCCCGTGACAATGTCCGTCCTTGCAATCCCCACACGGGAAAACGAGCTTGCGCAGACGGTCGCGGACAAGTGGAACATCTTTAAGGACGTCGAAGACGAGGCGGAAATAAAGGTGTATTTGAAGCTCTGGTCCAAGAGCGGAGAGAATTCAGATCTGCTTACGTATAGCTCATCTGACATCTGGGCGGCAATCCAAAAGGAGCGCGATCCTAAGAAACAGGGAAAGGTGACGCAGGATGATGTCAAGATTCCCGAATGGAGGGAGCTGACGAGCGAAAAACCCGTCGGGAAATTCCCGCATTTCCTTTGCAGCCAAGGCACGGTCCCGGAAGTGTTCTCGGGCGTGCTGAAGAAGGTGCTTCTTCTCGAGAGGCTCCGCAAAGTAAACGCGCTGGTGGGTTTCACGCGCATTGAGGCGCGGGATGAATTTGCGGATAACGCCACCGCGCCATCCCGACTCGGTAAAGGCGCTCCGACATGGGTGCCGGCTTGCGAGGTGTTCGGCGAGGGGCTGTTCCTGCAGTTCGACGAACAGGCTGTAAGGGACTGGGAAGAACTACCTGCCGTAAAGGAAGAGCGCAAGCGTCTTGAAATCGGCTACAGGAGTTGGCGTACCAATCGGGGGCTTGATGCGTCAAAGGGTTTCCCCGGCGCAAGGTACTACATGCTTCATACGCTGGCTCATCTGTTCATACGAGAGTTGGCCCTTGAGTGCGGGTACAATGCAGCCAGCATCCAGGAGCGTATCTACGCCCAGGGCGGTGACAATCCTATGGCGGGAATTCTTGTCTATACGGCTGCTTCCGATTCTGACGGTACGCTTGGGGGGCTGGTGGAACTTGGAACGCCGTCGAGACTTGAGCAGATCATGCGTCAGGCGATAAGCAGGGCTTCCACATGCTCATCAGATCCGCTTTGCAGCGAACACGATCCTAGCACCGACGGCACGCTTCACGCTTCGGCATGCCATGCTTGTTCGTTTGTTTCGGAGACCTCATGCGAAACAGGGAACCGCTATCTAGACAGGGCATTTGTAGTCCCGACATATTCCATCAAGGATGCTGCATTCTTCAATGGGGTTGCACTCAATGAATGACATCTATTCCATCGCAGCGAAAATTGCGGTGCTGTATCCATGCGACACGATTCGGCATATAGCAGGGAAGATTGCCGACATCCGCGCACAGAGCGTCGGGGGCTTGGAACTGGAGATGCAGTGGTCGCCCGGCCATAGAAGGAATCCGATCGTCAGGCAATTCTGTGAATTCGCGGCTGAATCATCGCTGGCGTCTCGGGAGGTTGCCTCTATTCTGCTCTCCGCGTGTGCTACAAGGGAACTGGTGGGGAAGGATGGCATGCTCGAAATCCTCTGGACTGGACCGCAGACGGCTGCTGTTCCTGTCAGGCAGACTGAGCCGGCCTTGTGCGAACTTGTAGACTCCGCAATTAAAAACCTCTTCATCGTAAGTTTCGTGGCATACAAGGCCGAAAAGGTGTACAAGGCAATCCGCTCTGCTTTGGACAGAGGTGTGGCCGTCCGCATTTTGACTGAAGCGTCAAAGGAAAACGGTGGGTCACTTGAAGAAGACCCTGCCGAGATTCTTAAGAAGAAATTTCCCGATGCGAAGTTCTATCGTTGGGAAGACGATTCTTCTTCTCAGCATGTCGTTCACGCGAAATGCGCCATTGCGGATGGAGACGCCGTTCTCGTGACGAGCGCGAATCTGACGGGAGCGGCCATGTCGATGAACATGGAACTTGGGCTTCTCGTCAAGGACAGGAGTGTGGCAGGCAAGCTTCAGCGGCACTTCAAAGCTCTGATCGACGAACGTACAATACGGAGGGTCTGAATGATGAAAAAGATGTCCTTAGACAAGATTCGCCATCGTTTCAGCTCCTTGAATGAAGAATGGGCGCGCTTCAAGGGCGCGTTTGACGCATTCTTGTCAGAGTTGGACGGTGAATTGCAAAATCTGTCCGATGAGAGCGCGTCAGAGCATGCGCCTGAAAAATTGCCCAAGTCGCAAAAGGCTGCAACGCAACAGACTGGGAATTTCCCATATCCCGTCGGCATTCTCGTCAGAATGGCATTCCCTGAGTTGTTCAAGCGCAAGGCAATCAGCGCGGGAGACATTGCATATCTGCTCTCAAAAAAGGCGACAGATGATTTTCTGACGCGTGGAAGTCGAATAATAAAGCTCTACACGACGGAGGATGACCCCGGCCTGTATCAAAGCGGACATAGGCGTTACTACAAAATCCCGCCGATGGAACTTGGAGCGAAGAAATACCACCTGACGAGCCAGTTCTTCCCTGAGTCTCGCGAGCCAGTCCTGAAGTGGATATACCAGCACGGACTTAAGAAGAACGAGCTGATCGAACTGATTGAAAATGCCATGAAGAATGGGAAGTCCGAGTAAGAGCGCAGAGTCTCCAAGTAGTATTTGCGAAAGGTAAAGCAATGGAAAAATTCATTGATCCAGCAAAACAAATGGTTGAAGAGTACTTGAAGGATAAAAAGGGAGATGGTAATGTGGTTCGACAGAGCATAGAGGAAAATGATCGGGATGGTTATAAGAGTGTTTTTAGTCGCGTATTAAATGCTGAAATCGAAAAAGTAGATCCAAAGGTAATCATAAAATTGGGAGATGGAGCTCTTGACCCAGACTATGTAGATTCCGTGTATGCGAGTTCACATGATGCGTTTGACGGTTTTGACTTACAAGAAATAGACGGACGGCGAGTAATAGCGGCTTATCACCCAAACGGTACAAAAGGAGCAATTAAGAGGATAAAGGAATTGGTCAATAATGCAGATCATCCAGTTGTGACATATTATGAATCCATAGCACAGACAGCAATAAATTACCTAGGAACGATTGTTTAAGCATTCTGATGAAAATTAAACTGTAGGTGTAATAACCAAGCTTGATTGCCGTTGATATAATTGTGGTTGGGTAAATCCCGGAAAGGAAATCAAAATGATAATCGCTGAATGGTCAGGCAGGAAGGTTACGCTGTACACGGACACGAAAATCCAGTTCCGTCAGATCAACGTGCCCCACAATGTGGTCGGAGTGCAGGTGAGCGGCGACAGCCGCACGGATGCCATGGTGTCGATCGCCATGGACAACGGCCGTACCTGGCTCTACAAGTCGAGCGGCACTCTGGTCCGCCAATAGGATTCAGAGGAAGCGCACCCGGAAGCGGTGAAACCGCTTCCGGGTGCGGTATTCAAGAAGGTCCTTCTCGTCGAAAGGAAAGAAATGAAGATTGATTCAGGAATAGTCCGTCCCGTTCTTGAGCGAATCGCCGTGCGGGGAGAGGATGACGGCAAGAAGTTTACGGATACGGCGCGGGTGGATGCAATCGCTGATTGCCTCAAGGATTCGGCATGGGAACTCTATCATGATGGCCGTCTTGCGAAAATCTATGCGCGGCGTGGTTTCGATCCGAGGAACCCCGTCGTCGTCGTTTCGTCCCACGTTGACATGGTGGCCGAGCGGTGCTACGCAAAGTGCGACGGCGAATTGTGGAAAGGATCCTTTGACAATCTCGTCACGAATGCCGTGATTGTCGCCTGCATGAAGGCAAATGCGTTTAATCCCAATGTCATGGTGGCGTTCACGGGCGATGAAGAGACCGATGACGGATTCGGCGGCGCGGATGAGGTCGCCGAGTCGCTTTCGGGAAAGGGGATTGCCGTCAAACATGTCGTGGTGACGGACGTGACAGAGGAAGGTTGGGAGGATGAAAAGGCATTCACAATCGAGAACGTGTTGCCTGAAGATGACGAGTCGCGCCAGCAGAGGATGGCGGAATCGCTGAAAGGGGCCGTTGCCGACATAGACGGCAATCCATGCGTGATCGTGGACGGCGAACCGGACGAAGCATGGGAGTATGACGAATATGATCTGCCATGCTGCTCCGTCTGCATGCCGTGCAGGGGAGACATGCACTCAGAGGAAGGCGTAGAGATACGCAGAGCAGGGATCAAGGCGTATGCAGAAGCGCTTGTCGCAGTGACAAATGCTCGTATTGCGATGTAAGACATGGCATGCCCCGGGGGTATAGTATCAGAAAGGAGGAGTAGCATGAAATTGCCAACACGTGAAGAGCGGCAGGGGTGGAAGATTCCTGAGATACGCGCGCATGTCGTGGGGAGCTACTATCTCATGGACTTCGCGCTAGATGAGACTAGATGAGATACGTCCGACATACCACATGGACGAATCGTGCCAGGGATCGGCGCCGTAGGCGCTGGAGGCGTTCTTCGGATCGACGTCTTTTGAAGACGCCATATGCAACGCCGTCTCGATCGAGTGTTAAGGGAGGGGGCTTGACGCCGCTGATGGGAAATCAATGACAAGAAATGAACTGAAAATAGTTTCCGGCGGGCAGACCGGTGTTGATCAAGGGGCGCTCCATGCCGCCATCGATCTTGGCCTTGCGTGGGGCGGCTGGGCACCGAAAGGATGGCGGTCGGAGAACGGGACGATCCCGCTTCTGTATCGTACGAAGATGCAGGAGCATGCGAGCGCAAACTATCTCGGAAGGACTCGCCGCAATGTTGTCGATTCTCACGCCACGCTTATCATCACCAACGCCTATCCGCTCACGGGTGGCACATTGAAGACGCGGTTCTTCTGCCAAGAGGCGATGCGGTCGCACGTTGTCGTGTCGCTGGGCGAGGCGGATGCCGTCGGCAAGATGCGAAAGTGGCTCGGGCAGTTCTTCGAGATCGAGCATCCCGTGCCATTCGTCCTGAATGTGGCTGGTCCGCGTGAGAGCAAGGCGGGTGGCATCCAGAAACGGACGCGCCGTTTTCTTGTTGAGGTGTTGCAGGGAATGATGGAGGACAGACGTGCAACCTCTGGCGAAAGAGGAGGAGACAAATGATAAAAAAGTGGTCAGTGCTGATCGACGGGATTGGCCTTCGCATCGTCATGTCCAAGGACATTGATGGTGCGTATCTTGCTGCCATGAAGGAATATGGATGCAAGATAGAGGACATACTGGCCGTCTTCTGCCATGCCCCGTTCAGGGCATCGAAGTGATGCGGACGCTTCTGCCGCTTCCAGTTTAATGTCATCCTCGACCGGTACCTCCAAGGATATTCCGTCCGTATTCATCACCCTCTGCATGATGTACCCGCGATTGCGCCTCTTGCAGAAATTGCTTTCCAGTGACGGCGCGATCTTCATCAGCATCGACGACAATGAGTTTTCACGACTTCGATTCAACCGTTCGCTTTCGGCGCGGGACGTCCAGTTCGACATCGGCCGCATCTCCGGCTTCACGAGCCGGGGCGCGGTGGTTGCGTCCGAGATCCTGACGGGACCAGGCGCCTACGCGACCAACGAGGAGAATCCCGACAACGTCAAACTCGTTCCGTTCGCGCCAACCGTCCGCACGGGTTGCCTCACGGCCACCCTTCCGCCCCACGCGGCCGTCGCCTTCCGGTTCGAATAGACTGCGGCGGTGTCTCCGCGCCGTGCGTGACGCATTCGAAAATAAGTGGTAGAATACAAGACATGCAAATCACAGAAGTCTTGGCGCGCAATGCACGGGAATGGCCGAACGACGTCGCGTTGGTGGAGATCAATCCGCAGGAACTGGAGAACCGCCACACGACGTGGCGGGAATACTCGCTGATCGAATCGAGTCCGATCGAGGCGTTCCGCAGCGAGATCACCTGGGCCGAGTTCGAGGAGAAGGCGAACCGCTTCGCGAACCTCCTCCTGAGCCGCGGCTACAAGAAGGGCGACAAGGTCGCCATCCTGCTGATGAACTGCCTGGAGTGGCTGCCGATCTACTTCGGCGCGCTGCGGGCGGGCTGCCTGGCCGTGCCGCTCAACTTCCGCTACACGGCGGACGAGATCAAGTACTGCCTCGAACTCGCGGATGCGGACGTGCTTGTGTTCGGTCCGGAGTTCACGGGCCGCGTCGAGCAGATCGTCGACCGCGTGCCGCGCGTGCGCACGCGCTTCTACGTGGGCGACGACTGCCCCTCCTTCGCGGAGCCGTATCGCGGCCTCGCGTGCTACTGCTCGTCCCGCACGCCCGCCATCCCCCTCGCGGACGACGACGACGCGGCCATCTACTTCAGCTCCGGCACGACGGGCTTCCCCAAGGCCATCGTGCTGCAGCACCACTGCCTCATGCACGCCTGCCGCGTGGAGCAGAACCACCACGGCCAGACGAAGGACGACTGCTTCCTCTGCATCCCGCCCCTCTACCACACGGGCGCGAAGATGCACTGGTTCGGCAGCTTCCTCGTCGGCGGGCGCGCCGTCCTCCTCAAGGGCGTGAAGCCCGAGTGGATCATCCGCTGCGTGAGCGAGGAGAAGTGTACGATCGTCTGGCTGCTCGTCCCGTGGGCGCAGGACATCCTCGATGCGATCGAGCGCGGCGAGGTGAAGCTGGAGGACTACCGCCTCGACCAGTGGCGGCTCATGCACATCGGCGCGCAGCCGGTGCCGCCCGCGCTCATCCGGCGCTGGAGGAAGGTCTTCCCGCACCACGCCTACGACACGAACTACGGCCTCTCCGAATCGACGGGGCCGGGCGCCGTCCACCTCGGCGTCGAGAACATCGACCACGTGGGCGCCATCGGCGTCGCGGGCTACGGCTGGCAGACGAAGATCATCCGCCCGGATGGCAGCGAGGTTGCGCCCGGCGAGGTCGGCGAGCTCGCGCTCAAGGGCCCCGGCGTGATGAAGTGCTACTACAAGAACCCGGCGGCGACGGCGGAGATCCTCTCGGACGACGGCTGGCTCCGGACGGGCGACATGGCCGAGGTGCGCGACGGCTTCATCTACCTCGTGGACCGCGCGAAGGACGTGATCATCACGGGCGGCGAGAACCTCTACCCCGTCCAGATCGAGGACTTCCTGCGGGCGCATCCGGCGATCAAGGACGTCGCCGTCATCGGCCTCGCGGACGCGCGTCTCGGCGAGATCGCGGCGGCGATCATCGAGGTCAAGGCGGGCATGTCGCTCACGGAGGACGAGGTGAACCGCTTCTGCCTCGACCTGCCGCGCTACAAGCGCCCGCGCAGGATCATCTTCGCGCCTGTGCCGCGCAACCCCACCGGCAAGATCGAGAAGCCGAAGCTGCGCCGGATGTACGGCGCGGCCTCCCTCGTCGCCCAGCAGAACGGCCTGTGAACGTGACCGAACGATATCCGCCCTTCGCGTGCGACTATTCGCGCGCGCTTGCCGCGCGCTGCCCGGAGTTCGCGAAGCAGGTGAATCCCGATCCGCGCGAGCTCGAAGACGACGGCTACGATGCGGACCCCTTCGGCGAGGAGGACCGCGCGGCGGGCTGCTACGGACTGAAGCAGCGCTTCCCCGACCGCGTGCTCGTGATGGCGAGCGACAGCTGCTTCATGAACTGCCGCCACTGCACGCGCAAGGGCCTCCTCCACCGCGCCGAGATCGTGCGCACGGACGAGGAGCTGCAGACCTGCCTCGCCTACGTGCAGGACCATCCGCTCGTGCGCGACGTGCTCATCTCGGGCGGCGACCCGCTTGTCCTCCCCGACGACGAGGTCATGCGCTTCGTGCGCGCGTTCGCGGGTCTCGCGCAGATCGACGTCGTGCGCCTCTGCACGCGCGCGCCGTGCGTGAATCCCGCGCGCGTCACGCGCGAACTCGCCGCGATGCTCGGGCGCAGCGGCAAGGTGTGGGTGAACACGCAGTTCAACTGCGCGGGCGAAGTGACGCCGGAGGCGGCGGAGGCGTGCGGCAACCTCGTGCGCGCGGGCATCCCCGTCTCGTGCCAGACCGTGCTGCTCGCCGGGGTGAACGACTCGGCGGAGGCGATGCTCGCCCTCTTCCGCGCGCTCCAGCGCGCGCGCGTGCGCCCGTACTACGTCTTCCAGTGCGACCCCGTCGCGGGCATCGCGCACTTCCGCGTGCCGCTTGAACGGGCGCGGCAGATCGAACGCGCGTGCGCCGCGCGCATCGGCGGTCTGGGCCTCCCGCGCTTCGTCGCGGACCTCCCCGACGCGGACCGCAAGACGCCGATCTCCGAACTCTAATCATGGGTATTGTCCAGAAGGAGAACGAAATATGAAACTGACGCTCAACCGCGAGTACGCCGTCCGCCACCTCGGCGTGTCCGCGCTCTTCGCGGGCCTCGCCGGCTGGTTCCTCTACGACGCCGTCTTCGTCTATCCGTACCTCCCGGCGGACGGTGCGCACCATACGACCGTCGAGTTCCAGTACAGCTTCGCGGCGCTGCTCGCCACCGCGGCGTTCTGCATCGCCTTCCGCGTGTGGGCCAACCGGAAGCGCGTCGTCGAATGGGACGACGAGAAGCTGTGGGGCCCCGGCGCGGGGGACGTCGAGACGCCCTTCTCTGAGATCGTCGGCGTCGAGGACGCGCAGTGGGCGCGGAAGGGCATCATCGTCTTCCTCGTGAAGGACGGGCGGCGCATCAAGCTGGACGCCTGGCACCATGCGGGCGTGAAGGAGCTCGTCGCGAAGATCCTGCCCGCGAAGGCGGCGGACAACGGACAGGCGAAGAACTGAGGAAGGAGCGGCGGCATGGAACGGACGGCAGACGAAACGAACGGCAAGAACTACAAGTGGGTGGCCCTCGCCCTCCTCTGGGTGGCGTTCTTCCTCCAGCAGGGCACACGGCAGATCTACAGCGGCACGAACAGCTTCATCCGGGACGGACTGGGGCTCAGCAACGAGCAGATCGGCCTCATCGGCACCGTCTTCATGTTCGTCTACGGCATCTGCGTGCCGTTCGCGGGGCTTGCGGCGGACCTCTTCCGCCGCAAGTGGATGGTCGCAATCGGCGTCCTCGTCTTCTGCGGCGGCATCTTCTGCTCGGGCTTCGCGGCCTCGTTCCTCTCGCTGCTCGTCTTCTATAGCATCCTGAACGGCCTCGGGCAGACATTCTACTACCCGTCCGCCACCTCGCTCATCGGCCAGCTCCACAGGGAGTCGCGCGCGACGGCGCTCTCCTTCCTCCAGCTCGGCCTCTACCTCGGCATCATCGGCTGCACGTGGGCGAGCGGCTGGATGGGGGAACTCGGCACGGACGGCTGGCGCACGCCGTTCAAGCTCTTCGGCGGCATTGGCGTCGTCTGGGCGCTTGCGCTCGTCTTCCTCCTGAAGGACACGAAGCCCGTCGCGGCGCCCGGCGCGACGGGCAAGCCCGGCATCGGCGAGACGGTGGGCGCCATCGTGAAGAAGCCGTCGGCGATCCTGCTCGCAATCGGCCTTGGGATGTTCATCTACGTGGACGGCGGCTTCAAGACGTGGATGCCGGACTATTTGCGCTCGGAGGCCTTCGCGGCCGACTTCCGCTGGCTCGACGCGCACGTGCCGTGGCTGCGCGGCGCGCCCGCCCTTTTCGCCGTCCTCTGGCACTACCTCGGCGCCATTGTCGGCGTGATGGTGGGCAGCCGCATCTCCGACCGCTTCGCGAAGGTGCGCCCCGGCATCCGCATGGAGGTGAACATCGCGGGCCTCGTCCTCGGCATCCCGTTCATCCTCTTGATGGCGCGCGCGCAGTCCCTCGCCGCGTGCTGCGTCGGCATGTGCCTCTTCGGCGTCTTCCGGGGCGTGTACGACTCGAACCTGCTCGCCTCGCTCTTCGACGTCATCAAGCCGCGCTTCCACGCGACGGCGGCGGGCGTGATGCTCTGCTGCGGATTCGTCTTCGGCTCGTCCTCCTCCGCCGTCCTCGGCTGGATGAAGGGCCACTTCGGTCTCCAGGCGGGCTTCCAGTCGCTCGCGCTCTTCTACCTCGTCGGCGCGCTCGTCATCCTCGTCGCGCGCACGTGCTTCCTGAAGAAGGACTACGAAGGGTGACGTTCGTCTCGCTCGACTTCGAGACCACGGGCACGGTGAAGGGTTTCCCCAACGAGCCTTGGCAGCTGGGCCTCGTCGCGATTGCGGACGGTGCGCCCGTCGCGTCCTCGAAGTGGGAGACTTGGTTCCGGGTGGCGGCGGACCGTCCCTTTTCGCCGCGCGCGCCGGGCCGCTGGGCGGAGATCCGGGGCGACCTCGCGGCGGCCCCGTCGTTCATGGACCTCTGGCCCGCGCTCGCCGGCCGCCTCGTGGGCGTGCCGCTCGTCGCGCACAACGCGGCGACCGAACGGACGATCCTCGTGAAGCGCGCGCCGCTCACGCCGTTCGGCCCCTGGATCGACACGCTCCGGCTCGTGCGGCGGTTCTGGCCGCTCATGCAGTCGTTCGCGCTCGGCGACCTCATCCGCACGTTCGGCCTCCAGGCGCGGGTCGACGCGCTCTGCGCCGGGCGCACCTGGCACGACGCCCTCTACGACGCCTGCGCGGGCGCCGTCCTCTTCTGCCACATCCTGTCCATCCTGAAGGTGAAGACGTATGAAGATCTATGTCGCTACGCATAACGCGCACAAGCTGCGCGAAATTGGGGAAATCCTGCCGGGCGTTGAACTCGTCCCGGACGACCCGGCGGCGGAGGAGACCGCCGCGACGTTCGAGGGCAACGCCCTCATCAAGGTGCGCGCCATCGCCGCACGCCACGCGGGCGCCTGGTGCCTTGCGGACGATTCGGGACTTGAGGTGGATGCCCTCGGCGGCGCGCCGGGCGTCCGCTCCGCGCGCTACGCGGGCGAGCCGAGCAGCACGCCCGCCAACAACGCGCTCCTCCTGAAGAACCTCGAAGGCGTCCGGAACCGCGCCGCGCGCTTCGTCTGCGCGGTCGCGCTCGTGGACCCCGCCGGACGGGAACACGTCGTGCGCGGGGCGTGTCCCGGCCGGATCGCGGCGGCGCCCTCCGGCGCGGGCGGCTTCGGCTACGACCCGCTCTTCATCCCCGACGGACACGCGGTGTCCTTCGCGGACCTCGGCGAGGCCGCGAAGAACGCGATCTCCCACCGCGCGCGCGCCCTCGCGGCGGCGAAGCGGATCCTGGCGCTCTCCTAGGCCCTACGCCGCCGGGCAGGGTCAGTGGCAGCGTCCGTCGCGGCGGCGCGGGCAGGACGCCTTGGCTGCGGCGGGCTGGCCGAGGCAGCGGTAGCAGATCTCGTTCTCCAGCGGCGCGCCCGAGAAGTAGGCGTCGAGGTTCGCGCAGGTCGTCGCGGCGATGTTCGCGAGCGCTTCGTGCGTCAGGAACGCCTGGTGGGAGGTGACGAGGACGTTCGGCATCGAGACAAGCAGGGCGAGGACCTTGTCCTGGTTCACGCGCTGCGAGCGGTCTTCGTAGAACCAGTCGCTCTCCTCCTCGTACACGTCGAGCCCCGCACCGCCGAGGCGGCCGCTGCGGAGGGCGTCCAGGAGCGCGCCGCTCTCGACGAGGCCACCGCGCGACGTGTTGACGAGGAACGCGCCGGGCTTCATCATCCCGATCGTCTCGGCGTTGAAGAGGTGGTGCGTCTCCGGCGTGAGGGGACAATGGAGCGACACGACGTCCGACTCCGCCAGCAACCGGTCGAGCGTCACGTAATCGAGGCCGCTCGCCGGGTTCGGGAAGGCGTCGTAGGCGAGGACGCGCATGCCGAGCCCCTTGCAGATGTCGCAGAAGATGCGCCCGATCTTGCCCGTCCCGACGACGCCCGCCGTCTTCCCGTGCAGGTCCATGCCCGTCAGGCCCACGAGCGAGAAGTTGAAGTCGCGCGTGCGCGCCGCCGCCTTGTGCAGGTGGCGGTTGAGCGTCATCAGAAGCGCCATCGCGTGCTCCGCGACGGCGTAGGGCGAGTAGGCCGGCACGCGCACGACCGTGAGGCCCTTCTCGAACGCCGCCTTGAAGTCGACGTTGTTGTAGCCCGCGCACCGCAGGGCGAGCACCTTCACGCCGCGCGCGACGAGCCCTTCGACGGTCGCCGCGTCCACCGCGTCGTTCACGAACGCGCAGACGCCCGCGCACCCTTCCGCGAGCGGCACGGACGCCGCCGTCAGCCGCGTCTCGAAATAGCGGAACGCATAGCGCCCCGCATTCGCCGCGTCGAACGACGCGCGGTCGTAGGGCTTTGCGTCAAATACTGCGATCTTCGTCATGTCACGCCTCCCTTGATCAAGGACAGATGCATTCTACCATATCCCGTCCTCCCGCGCAAAACCCGCTGCGGTCACGCGCCGAATTTCGCCTCGACCAGCCGTTCGCCCTCGTAGCGGAGCTTGAGCGTGAAGAAGTCCGTCCGCTCGTCGAGGGCCCGGAGGAAGAGCCGGTCGCCCGCCCACATCTTCTTGCCGAGGAGTTCGGCCTTGGGGAGCCACACGAGGTCGCCCTCGTCGCATTCGGTCAGATCGCCCGAGAACGCCGTGCAGGTGAAGAGGTGCATGTACTCGACGCCCCATTCGTCCGAGACGAACGTGACAAGCCCCCGGAAGCGCGGGGCCTGCATCGTCAGACCCGTCTCCTCCTTCACCTCGCGCCGCGCGCACTCCTCCGGGCTCTCGCCGTACTCGAACTTGCCGCCCACGCCGATCCACTTGCCGCCGTTCTCGTCGTGTTCCTTCTTCGTGCGGTGGAGGACGAGATAGCGTCCGTCCTTCTCAAGGTAGCAGAGCGTCGTGAGGCGCGGCGCCCGTTCCGTCCGTTTTTCTTCCGTTGTCGCCATGGTTTGACCTTTGGGCGGGATTATAGCACATCCCACGTCCATCCGCACGGGTGTGATTCGACCATTTCCACCTAGCAATATTCCCGCGTTTTTGTTATTATAGCCCATCCATTTTCCAAAGAAAGGCAAGAGTTAGCAATGAAGTTCGAGACGAAAGAGTCCAGCCCCTGCGTGATGGCCCTCTCGGTGAAGGCCGAGGCCGACGAGACCAAGGCGCCGTACCAGAAGGTGCTGAACGTGTTCATGCGCGAGGCGTCGATTCCCGGTTTCCGCAAGGGGAAGGTCCCGCTGAACATCATCAAGCAGAAGTTCCAGCAGGAAATCGCCCATGAATGCCAGCAGGCCTGCTTCAGCGAGTTCTACCCGAAGGCGCTCAAGGAGTCCGGCCTCGACGCCGTGAACCTCCAGAACGTGACGGACGTGCTCTTCACGCCGGAGACTGGGTTCTCCTGCACGGCGCTCGTGGAGGTCAAGCCGACCTTCGACCTGCCGAAGTACAAGAAGCTCGCCATCAAGGCGGGCGACGCGACGGTGACGGACGAGCAGGTGACGGAGCGCCTGGAGAGCTTCCGCAAGGCGTTCGCGAAGTTCGAGGACGCCAAGGAGGGCGACGCGATCGCCGAGGGCGACTTCGTGCAGTTCGACTACGCCGGCGCGCTCGACGACAAGGCGAAGACGCCGCTCGCGGAGGTCGCGCCGGACCAGAAGGCGGTCTGCGGCGCGACGGGCTTCTGGACGCAGCTGGAGGAGGGCCGTTTCCTGCCCGAGATCCTCGACGCGCTCAAGGGCATGAAGGCGGGCGAGACGAAGGACGACGTGAAGGTGAAGTTCCCGAAGGACAACGCGCCGGAGGCCCTGAAGGGGAAGAAGTGCGTCTACACCGTCACCGTGAAGGGCTTCCGCCGCCGCACGCTCCCGGACGACGCCACGTTCGCCGCCGACGCCAAGGCCGAGTCCCTCGACGCCCTGCGCGCGCAGATCCGCGAACAGATGGAGAAGGACGCCGCGGCCGCCGAGCTTGAGAACCGCAAGGGCCAGGCGATCGAGCTGCTGCTCAAGAAGGCCGACTTCGCCGTGCCGCCGTCGCTCGTGCAGCGCCAGATCCAGAGCTACCTGCAGGACCTCGCGCAGCGCGCCCAGTACTCCGGCATGTCCGCCGACTACATCGAGCAGAACCGCGACAAGATCCTCGCGGACGCCGAGGCCAACGCGGTCCGCCAGGTGCGCCTCTCCTACATCCTCCTCGGCATCGCCAAGGCGGAGAACATCGAGGCGACCGACGCCGACGTGAACGCGGGCCTGGAGAAGATGGCCGCCGGCTCGAACGGCAAGACCACCGCCGCCGACCTCCTCAAGCAGCTGCAGGAGCACGACCAGGTCGATCTCTACAAGGAACAGCTGCGCGCCGAGAAGGCGATCGACCTGATCCTGTCCGAGGCGAAGTAACAAGATGTCCGCACGCAATTCCTACCTGGTGCCGATGGTCGTCGAGCAGACGAGCCGCGGCGAACGGTCGTACGACATCTACAGCCGCCTGATGCAGGACCGCATCGTCCTGCTGGGCGGCGAGGTGAACGACGACTCGGCGAACCTGATCGTCGCCCAGCTCCTCTTCCTGCAGGCGCAGGACGCGAAGAAGCCGGTGAGCATGTACATCAACTCGCCGGGCGGCAGCGTCACGGCGGGCCTCGCGATCTACGACACGATGCAGTTCATCTCCTGCCCCGTCCACACCTACTGCATCGGCCAGGCGGCGTCGATGGGCGCCGTGCTGCTCACGGCGGGCGAGAAGGGCCACCGCTTCGCGCTGCCGAACGCCCGCATCATGATCCACCAGCCGTGGGGCGGCGCCGAGGGCAAGGCGAGCGACATCGAGATCACCTGCCAGGAGATCCTGCGTCTCAAGCAGAAGCTCAATGAAATCCTCGCCGCCCACTCCGGCCAGCCGATGGAGCAGGTCGTGCGCGACACGGACCGCGACCACTTCATGGGCGCCGAGGAGGCGCGCGCGTGGGGGCTGATCGACCAGGTGCTCGTTCCGAAGAAGGCCTGAGTCCATGGCAACCAAGAAGACACCCCATCCGCCCGTCGGGCCGGTCTGCTCCTTCTGCGGGCGCAGCGCGGCCGACGGCGTGCTCGTCGTCCCCTCCGAACACGCCTGCATCTGCGAGGACTGCGCCGCGTCGGTGAACGAGTTCATCGCCGAGCTCCACAAGGAGGCCGGCATGATGCCGCAGCCCGCGAAGGCGAAGGGCGCGAAGAAGCCCGCGCCGCTCGGGCCCGTGCCCGCGCCGCGCGAGATCAAGGCGTTCCTCGACAAGTACGTGATCGGGCACGAGGAGACGAAGAAGATCCTCTCCGTCGCCGTCCACAACCACTACCGCCGCCTCGAATCCGCCTCGTCGAAGGCGGGCGCGGAGTTCGCGGACGTCGAGATCGAGAAGTCCAACATCCTCCTCATCGGCCCCACGGGCTGCGGCAAGACGCTCTTCGCCCGCACGCTCGCGAAGCTCCTGAAGGTGCCGTTCGCCATCGGCGACGCGACCACCCTCACCGAGGCCGGCTACGTGGGCGAGGACGTGGAGAACGTCGTGCGCTACCTCTGGCAGAACGCGGACGGCGACGTGGAGCTCGCGAAGCGCGGCATCATCTACATCGACGAGATCGACAAGATCGCCTCGAAGACGGACAACGTCTCCATCACGCGCGACGTCTCCGGCGAGGGCGTGCAGCAGGCTCTTCTCAAGATCCTCGAGGGGACGACCTGCCGCTTCCCGCCCAAGGGCGGGCGCAAGCACCCCGACCAGGAGTACATTGAGATCGACACCTCGAACATCCTCTTCATCGTGGGCGGCGCGTTCGTGGGCCTCGACCGCATCATCGCCGAGCGCCAGGGGAAGTCCGTCGTCGGCTTCCGCCAGGACGCGCCGAAGGGCGCCCCGGCGGCGGAGGCGAAGGGCGCTGCCCGTCCGCTCGACGTGCAGCCGGAGGACCTCGTCAAGTTCGGCCTCATCCCCGAGTTCACGGGGCGCCTCCCGGTCATCACCTCGATGGGCGAACTCACGGAGGACGACCTCGTGCGCGTCCTCACCGAACCGAAGAACTGCCTCGTCAAGCAGTACCGCAAGCTCCTCGCGATGGACAACGTGGACCTCTCCTTCGAACCGGAGGCCCTGCGCGCCCTCGCCCGCAACGCCCTCGCCCGCAAGACGGGCGCGCGCGGCCTGCGCGCGGCGATGGAGCGGATCATGACGGACGTCATGTACGCGGCGCCGGACGACAAGACGGCGAAGAAGGTCGTCGTGACGGCCCGGATGGTGGAGGACCACCTCAAATGACCGTCACCCTCCTGCGCGCCAAGCTCCACCGCATCCGCGTCACGGAGGCGTGCCGCGACTATGTCGGCTCCCTGACCGTCGACGTGGACCTGATGGAGGCCGCCGGCCTCTTCGCCAACGAGAAGATCCTCTGCGCGGACGTGGAGAACGGCAACCGCTTCGAGACCTACGTGATCCCCGGCCCGCGCGGCTCCGGCGTCTGCTGCCTCAACGGCGCGGCCGCCCACATGGGCAAGGTCGGCGACCGCCTCATCGTGATGGCCTTCGGACAGTTCACGCCCGAGGAGGCCGCCCTGCACCATCCCCGCGTCGTCTTCCTCGGCGCGGAGAACAAACCCCGCCCGTGAGGTTTCCGCTTGTTCCCGGCGGGCTTCCTGTGCTATTCTTAACACATCATCAGAAAGGATCAAGTCATGCAGACACCTGAAGAGTTTCTTGAATCGAACGGCCTCGCGACCGCCACGCTCGACCGCGCGGCGCTGATCGCCGCCTTCCAGAAGGAGATGGAGGCGGGCCTCGCGGGCGAACCGTCCTCGCTGAAGATGATCCCCACCTACACGTCCCCCTACGGCGAGATCACGAAGGACGTGCCCGTGACGGTGCTCGACGCCGGCGGCACGAACTTCCGGGGCGCGACGGTGACGATTCCGTCTGCGGGCGAGATCCGGATCGAACACGTCGAGAAGGGCGAGATGCCGGGCGCGAAGAGCTACGTCTCGGCCTATGACTTCTATGCGGTGCTTGCGAGCCACGTGAACCGCTGCCGCCCCTACGTGAAGGATTCCGCCATCGGCTTCTGCTTCTCCTACCCGGCCGAGGCCTCGGCCGACGGCGACGCGAAGCTCCTCATGTGGACGAAGCAGATCCAGGCGCCCGAGATCGTCGGCCAGTGGGTCGGCGCCGAGCTCGTCAAGCGCCTCGACCCGAAGCCCTCCAAGGTGCAGGTCGTGAACGACACGGTCGCGACGCTCCTCGCGGGCAAGGCCGCCGAGAAGCCGGGGCAGAAGTTCAGCGCCTACATCGGCTTCATCCTCGGCACGGGCACGAACGTCGCCTACATCGAGCGCAACGACGCGATTAAGAAGCTCACGAACCCGCCCCCGGGCGCGATGGCGGTCAACACCGAGTCCGGCGGCTTCAACAAGATCGCGCAGAGCGCGTTCGACGAGGCGATGGACCGCAAGACGTCCGACTGCGGCAGCCAGCGCTTCGAGAAGATGATCGCCGGCGCCTACCTCGGCCGCATCGGCCTGGAGGTGTTCAAGGCCGCCGCGCGCGCGGGCTTCTTCAGCGACCACGCGAAGGCCGCCGTCCTCGGCCTCGGCGCGCTGGAGAGCTACGACCTCGACAACTTCTGCGCGAAGTACGACAACGGCAAGCCGAACCCGCTCGACAAGGTGTTCACGGACGAGGCCGACCGCGCGATGGCGCGCCGCCTCGCGACGCCCGTCTTCGAGCGCGCGGCGATCCTCACCGCCGTCCACCTCGCCGCCTTCATCGTGAAGACCGGCGGCGGCACGGACCCGAATGCGCCCGTGTGCGTGTGCATCGACGGCTCCACCTACTACAAGACGCGCGTCGTCTCCTTCCCCGACATCGTGAAGAAGGAACTCGACGAGATGCTCGCGAAGCGCAACATCTCCTACGCGCTCACCGTGTGCCCGGACCACGCGCCGATGGTCGGCGCGGCGGTCGCGGCGCTCCTCAAGTAGGCGTCCGGACGGCCCGGGCCGTCCCGCTTCGGCCGTCGTCCGCAAGGAGGGCGGCCGAACTGTTTTAAGGTTCGTAAATCTCGAAGAACGCAGATGCTCCGCATACACAGGATTTTGCGAAAAGGCATGTGGCTACGACGGCCCCTGCGGGGCCTACGCCACAATGCCTTTT
>OIZT01000187.1_pt1 | contig 43701 bp, 70 predicted proteins | sample 1588611 | NCBI WGS metagenome assembly OIZT01 (sample SAMN03283278) | human gut metagenome | biome: human-associated habitat; material: feces | host: Homo sapiens | place: Peru | collected 2012
GATTTCCCGCCATTAAAAGGTAGGCTATCTCTATATGTGCTTAGAAGTATCGACATTTTAGTGTGTCCAGAAAAGTCTATTGCGTGTTCCGCCTACATATCGAGGTGTCGCCGCGTGTGCCATAAGTAAGTTGTAGAGTAATTGTCCGTAATAGGTCGAGTTTATCCAAGACTGGTAGAGAGACGCAATATTGGGCATTGCAAGCGACACCTCAACATCGCCAACCTTAGACTTTTGCGTTAATCCGAAGCTCATAGACACGCCACCGACCATCGGAACGCCTCCATTTTTTTGAATCTGAGTCCAGATTACCATAAGATGCGCAGCCATAAGCATAAGGACTTGTGCGCGACAATCCCCTCTTACGCACCCATAGTTTAAATTCGAGATATAGCAGTAGGACAGATTGATGAATCTCTTAACAACAGCGTCCGTATACGGCGGATTCACAAATTCAGGATAACTTTCCCTGAACTCCTCTACTGTTATTTCAATTGGATTCTCATCTCTGTCCATACTGCTTCTCGATTATAGAATTACTTCTTGGAAGGTCTGCCTTTGCGCACCTTCTTGGAAGAAACTGTTATATTTTCTCTTTGTTCCTCTTCTTCAGGAATTTCAACAACAACATCGCCGTTTTTATTTGCAACCTTTACATTGGGATTTTCAATGTCAGCAGGAGTGCGCTGTGCCGAAGCGTCTTTTTCGGTCATATTCTCAATGACCTTATCTTGATTGTCCTTTAAAGAGGCTACTACGATTCCGCCCTCTTTTTCAAAGGCGCAAAATACTGAATTTTCCCTCAATATTGCAAGCTCCTCGTCCGAAACAAGCGTTCCGTATCCAGAAGGTACGATAACTCCGTCCCAAACATTAGCTCCCCCGCCAATCAGGACTTTTCGCACAGGGGTTTTATTCCCCTGCGCGTCAGTCTCATAAACCGTAAACCCTACGGGTGCGGAAAGAGTGGAAACTATTTTGTGTGTCTTTACTTTTGCCATAATATGTCGCCTTTTATGTTAATTGTTTCGATTACACACCAACGTAGCGAACCGCGCCAACCCCGTATCCGAAGAATGCGCCAGCCGTAGCATTGGAGTAAGTTTCTTTGATGTAGGTATCGCGGCGTTCAAAGCCAACGAGGAACATCTTCTGCTGAACGAACTGGTCTGCGTTCTTTTCGCCGTCAACTTCGTCCACGAAGATAAGAACAACGTTCTGACCGCCAAGAGCCTTGTCGAACTGCGGAGCGTAGATGATTCTCGCGCGGGGATAAGCCTTCTTGAACCAAGCTTCAACCGAACCGTCGAATCCATACGAGTTGTACTGCGGAACAGCGGTCATAGCCTGAGAAGCGGCCATCGGAAGAACCATTGTGAACGAGTCGTCTCTCGAGCTGAACAGACCAGCCATCTTTACTTCGAGTTCCTTGAGCATCGTGCGAATGTCGTTTACAATTTCGCCGTACGTCTTGGACGCCCAGTCTGTCTTGCCCTTGTCGTTCGCGGGAAGCGTACCGTAAGCAGGGAGGCGCGGGTCATTGAGGATACCGTAGTTCGCTTGATTTCCAACAAGGAAGCCATTGAAGGCAACTTGGTTTCTCTGAATTTCAAGAGAGTTTGCGGACGCGACCATCTTGCGTTCTTTCGCAGACATACGCATACGGGAAATCTGCATTTCTTCGAGCGTGCCAACCGATACCGTCGAGAGGAAGCGAACTACCGCTCTCTTGTTGAAGTTGACATTGAAGTTGCTGTTTTCTCCGTTTACATAGTCGCCATAGAGAGCAGCCTGACCAGTCGTTTCAACTTCGGGAACGACAACTTCCGCGTCTTCCCAAGAGCCAGCGTTCGTTACGCCGAGGATTTCGTCGGCCGCTCGTTTCGCGTACAGTGTCTTAATAACCTTCGGCGACCACCACTGCAAGAACTGCACAGGAGTACCAACCGAGGGAATGGTCTGAAGCGCGGGAGCTTCGTCGAAGCCATATGCGTCTTTGTTCATTGCGATTTCGCGAATCGCATTCTTGGACATACCAATCCCAAGAGCTTCAAATACGCCAGCGTCCGCTTCATCGTATGTTTCTTTGTAAGGCGACTTGATTTCAGCACCAGCCGCAATACGGAGTTTTTCAACCAGATTTGTTTGCATAATTATTTATTCTCCTTTGTTAGACTTGCGGTATGATACCGATTTGAACTACCGCGCCAGCAGAGCCACCAGTAATGACCTGTGCGCCTGCGATTTGCGTTTGACCGCTAGCTGCCGTACCCGCTCCGAGTGCGCCAGTAGCTTGTACAAAGTATACCTTGTCGCCAACCTCCGAAGCGTTCGAGAGGACAACGTTGATATAGCCGCTCTTGCAGAGAATACCTTGCGTGCCGTCGGGGAGCTTGAGGGTCGCTTCGAGGTGATTATAAACCGCATAGTTGTGGGGATTCGTAAGAATACCAACAAACTTACCAGTACCACCCATCTTTGCCTGACCGTCAGCGTCGAGCGTGAACGCATTGCCAACCGTCGCGTTGTCCGCGAAAACCGTATCCGCTCCACCAGAGAAGTTGGTAGCAGTAATATTAGCCGTGGACGATGCAACACCCATACCGTTAGCCGAAGCCCCTCCTTCGCGAGCCGTAAGCGTAACAACCTTAGCCGCAGCGTTAGCCGAGGCAAACGGGCTGGTAGCGTTGATAGCCGCCGCGAGAGAAGTTGCGGTATTAGTTTCAGTCGCTCCAATAAGGACTACAAACGGATTTTCCGAAGCAGTCGCCGAGAAGGTGTATTCCGCACCATTGATAGTTACGGTATCGCCTTCCGCTGCATTTGCCGAGAACGTGAGGGTAGCCGTAGCCTTAACAGCCGCCGTCTGATTCGAGCCTTTGATTATATACCCAACAGCCGACTTGAGGGCGTCGTTTACCCACGAGCCAACAATGCCGAGTGCCTGTGTGATATTTACTTTGGTTTGCATTGTGTGTTTTCCTTTGTTAATTTGTTTTACGAAAGAAGTGCTTCCAAGCGGGATTTTACTTCATCTTTCCCTTTGGATTTAGATTCGTTTGCGTCGAGGGTGAAATGAACCTGCGCCTTGCCCTTTGCCGCGATAAATCCTTCTACAGTAGCGAAAGCATTGCCGTTGGATTCGAGCTTGAGCTTCTTGCAAGCTTCTTCCGCGATTTCTTCAAGGCTTTCCATCGAATCGTAGGTAAATGCTCCAGTGTAAGGCAGAACCTTCTTATAAAAGCTGTCCATCTTGCGAACATTCGCGATAGCTTCTTTGCGGATTTCTGCAGCATCCATACCACAACCGTTCTTGCCATTGCCTTCGCCACCCTTTTCTTCTTTGCCTTCTTTTCCACCGTCTTTTTCTTCGCCATCATCGGATTCGCCCGATTCAGACTCATTATAAGAAGCCTCTTCCATCTTCTTCATAACGGTGCGGATAATTTCGCCACCGACTTTTCCCTTGAGAATGCCGCCGACTTCATCAATTAGCTTACGCTTATCAACTTTGCCTTCGCCACCTTCCCCGTCATTCGATTTCCTTGTGACGAAACCAGTCTTGGAGGAATCGGTTTTTTCAACGATAACGCCATCTTCGCCTTTCTCTCCTTCGCCTTCCTTTTCGCCTTCTTTTTCTTCGGCGTCGTCGGACTTTTCGGGAGAACGCTTATACTTATTGGCGTCTATCCATTCTTTCGCTTCGGGAAACTTCGCATAGAGTTTCTCTACCGAAACGAACTCATCGGAAGTCTTAACATCTTCCTTCTGAGGTTCAGTATCAGTTTTGTCTGCCATTTCAGATGTTCCTTTTTCTATGGTTTTATTGTTTATATCAAACTCTATCGAGTCAAAAGTCATAGCTTCTTTGGCGTCGTATACTCTCATCTCGCTACCCATTCTGCCATTCTTAACAAGAGCGAGATGATTACCGCGCAAATTGCGCTGAACAAAGTCATATGTTTGTCCATTGAATACGCCTCGGCTGCGCTCGTAAATGCTTTTGTAGCCCAGAGAAAGCTCCTTTACGCCAGAGAGAATCTTGTCTTTCATCTTCTCTGACCAAATCTTGAGGTCTCCGTAAAGCTTGCCAGCCTTATACTTAACGTTCGTGAGGACACCAGAAGCAGGTCGCTGGTCATAAGGAGTCGCACCCTCTCCTATCATTTCGTGCCCAATAATAAAGGGAACGTTATTAAAAGAATCCGCCGCCTTTTCAAGTTCTTCTGCAGGGCGATATACGGGATAAAGTTTATCAGGGTCGAGATTAGGAAGACCAATCATTCTGCCGCTGTAAAGGTAAACTCCTTCAGCGGACAACGGATTGTCTTTCACTAATTCAAATGAATTTGAATCAACTTCTTTAGACACTTAATTCATTATTCTCGTCGCAAATTTCCCTTCTTTATGGCAATTAAGATACTCAACTCTCTGTTTTGTCAACAAGTTTTTTAAAAAAATATTAGGAAGAGTAGCCCTCACCGCGAGGACTACTCCCAACTCCAAGTGTGCGACATTCACTTTGAGCTGTAATGGAAATTATTATTCTTCCGTTTCGTCAGGATTGCCTTCGCCACCCTCTCCAGAGTTAAGACCTTCCCTTTTTAAAACGTCGTTCTTAGTCTTACCCCTTACAGGATTATCTATTTCTTTAGGCATAGGTCTTCCCATATTATCCTTCTCCACTGAGAACGCCTCCTCCTGTTCCTTGCTGATAATGGGAGGCTCGGGGTCAAGGGTACTGAATCCACCGTTCGGGTCGGTAATGAGGTGCATTCTTTCTTCCTTGATGTCTGTAATCTTACCACCGAGTCTCATAGAAGCAGTACGCGCGTCAATTTCGCGAATCTTAGCTTTGGTAAGTTCGTCAGGCGTGTCAATCGGGTTAAATTCAACAATCATCTTCTTAACCTTACCTTTTTCACTCTTGGACATAATCTGATTGTGCCTGTTGATAATCGGCAGGTAGTCATCCTTCTGGAGACGCTTGAGGTATTGTTTATAGTCCGACAACTCGAATGTGCCCGAGCTATTCAACCCCTTGATGGACATATTAAATAGCTTCTCCGCGCGAATATTCGCGATAGCGCATATTCTCTGGGCGCAAGCGTTGATAACCTCTTCAAGCCCCGTAAGGGCGGTATCCATCTGTTTTACTTCACTACCAATCTGCTTTACCCAGATTCCGTAGTTGCTGTGGATTTCCGAGGTCGCCTCGAGGATTGCGTTAACCTCCTGCGGGTTCGCCATATAGTTGGACATTTCCGCGTCGGCGACGTAGCTTCGCTTGGTAAGCAAAAGAAGCATAGCTTCATTGAGAGCCTTCTCATAAGCATAAACTGCCTCGTAGATTTGTTGCGCGAGTGATACCCCGCCAAAGAAGTAGGTGGGCTTAAGAAAGTCAGCTACAGGACTATTTATGAGCTTTATACACCAGCTCCTGTGTATTCTCTTATACTTAGTGCCCGTCGGGAAAGAATACCACGTTGGCTGATAAAAGAATTTGCTTGTAGGGTCAGTGAGGCTCTCTTGGTCAAAGTCGTAGGTAATCCAATATGGGTCGATTACGGTCATACCAGTGTAGGAGTCTCGAGGGATTGCCTCTATATCAAACTCGTTCGCCATATCGACTTCAGTATTGAAGGTGGGGACTACGAGTGCCCATCCGAATTGATTGGAGTTGATTTCCGCTCGAATGCACACGTCTTGGATTTGATAATCCTCTTGTGAACGCTCCACGAAGCTTTCAAGCTCGCCCAACTTCGCCTTTTCCCCGTCGTCACCATACATAACCTTATATCCAGAGGACATTGCGTCACGCGCGGGCATTGTGCAGCACTTATCTATGATAGGGTTTTGGCGTAGAATCGCGCAATTTTGGTATCCAATGAAGTTGGTGCGGTATTTCTCGAGAATTTCGTACCTCAAATCAGAATGGAAGGGGCGCATGGCGTAATCGCTTTCACAGGCGTCCATAGTAAAGGACTCAATTTGGCCACTTTCCGCTCTTCGATACCCCTTGAAGTCGGAAATCGTCCGCTGGATGACCTTCTTTGCTTCGGACTTAAGGTCAAACTTGGGCATTTTGCAGTTTTCGGCAATATCCTTTAGAGCTTTGACCCAAGCAAGTGCCTTTATCTCCCTTTTTGAGAGTTTTTTGACAGCAAATTCCTTTGCTGCGTCCACTTTTGATGTTTTTAGCTTCATCGGCTTTTTTGCCGTTTTTACGAAAGATTCTGCTGTTTTTTGTGCTTTTTTCACGATTTTCCCCTTATATTTGCTATTTTTCCCAATATTCCCGAAAGTAGGTAATCATCAGCGAATAAGTCAAGTTAAAAAATACCTTTCCGAGAAAACCCTATCTTCCCTGCATAGCTTACACAGTCAGTTATGTCGTCGTGTGCATGGGTCATATCTCCGCAAAGTGCCACCATTTCATTGATAACCTCTCTGGAGATAGGATTATCCTTTCCATCGGGCAAAAGAATGTCTCCTGCCTCGAAATAAGGGAAGACGTAGTTGTTCCATCGCGTAAGTTTGTCAAAGCCCTCGTCTTTTACAGGGATAACACTGAATCCACCTTCGCGTCGCACCCTTTGGATAAGCTCCATACCCGAAGCCCTATCTTCAATGTAGAAAACTCGCGCAGGAAGACCACCCACTCCTCCAGAATACTTGTTTTTAAAGGAAATCATCTCTTTGAGCAGGTCTACGGCGTCGATTTTCTTGTGGAGTAGGTCTATGAGATGCAATTTCCCCTTGTCAGTGACGCCCCACAATCCTACGGCAGTGTAGTCCGCGTATTCATTATTCTTGAAAGCAGTATCAGCAGTGAAAAATACGCGAGTGTATTTGTACTTTTCTCGCGTATCGTAGAACCTGAACCATTCCTCCTTTACAAGCTCTCCGCCGAGCACGATAGGCTTTTGTTGCATTTGCGCGGCGAACACCATTCGACTCTGTTTTTGTTCCTTAAGCAGTGTTTCTACTGGGAAACGTTCTTCCCAGAAGCTCTCTGGAGGATTTTTACTCTCATCGAGTGCCTGTACAACCACGAAATCCCAATCCTCAGGCTCTTCGCGCTGGATATACCCCACAAGGTCATCGGTCGCGAGCCTTTGCATAATCATAACGATAGGGGTCTTCGCGGGGTTATTGAGACGCTTCTTAACAACGGTCTGGTAGACGTTCTCCACCTTAAGTTTCTCTGCTACAGAATTAAAGAACTTTGCATTAAGAGGGTCGTCAACAATGAACGCACCCTTAAATGAGTCTCCTGAACCTCCCACGCCAAAACCAGTGAGTGCAGCGTGCAGAGGCGCAGCGCGAAAACACCCTTTCTCCTTTGTTTCCCAAAGGCACTTAGCCTCCGAATTCTTATTGAGCTTTACGCCGAAAAGCATTTGGTAGGGTCGGCTTCTCATAATATTGAGAATATCGTCCGACATCTTATTGGTGATGCGCTCTTCGTAGCAGGTGTAGATGAAGTTGCACCGAGGCTCTATTGCGAAGCACCAGCTTGCCCACAGAATCATAAGCTGGGACTTGCCGCTTCGCGGCGGTAGGTTTATGCAAAGGTTTTTCCTCTTAGGATTGCCATAGACGTGTTCCTCGAGTTTTTTGATTATGCGCCAATGGAATTTCTTGATTTGGAAGTCATCTTGGCTTATGAATCGGTAGAAAAACTTCACATACAACGCAAAGTTGGTTTTCAGTAGTGTAGCGGTAGCGGAAATATTCTCAGGGCTAAGATACTTCTCGATGTCTATCGCGTTCTTGTTCAGAGCTTCACTCTCATCATTAGTCGCAATCATAAGTATACTCGCCCTCCTCGCGCATTTTACGCTCTATCACACCAATTCTAACTCTAGCGAGTTTAGAGCACTGTTTCTGGGAGTTTCGATAGCTCTTACTGCATCTCCCGCTATCTTTCCAAGAGCTACGATATTTCCTATCCTCATCTATGGTGAATCCAGTATCGTATGCAGAATACCTATTCCACCCCTTCTCGCTCTTCCAAATCCTATTATCCTTGCGGGTTCTACTCATTTTTGTCGCGCCCCTTGATATATGCTATGAATACCTCGAATAAATTCTATGGAATGTCAACAATGTCGCTATCGCTATCGCCATCGCTTCCAATCTCATCTCTATCGGTCAGAAAAGTCTTACCCATATCGCTACGAAGCTCCTTTAGTTGTTCCATATCCACCTTGTGTTTATGCACAACCTCTCCGCCAACGTTGACTTCGCTCTTCCGCCCGTAGTTATCTCTATCCAATCTCTCAAGCACCCATTTGCTATTCTCAACGTTCTTATTCTCCATAACGTCTCTAGCCAGATTCTCAGCGGCAGCAGCCACGATACACTCTCTCCATGTATCAATTCTATCCCTCAGCAATGGATACTTCTTCAGCAGTCTCTTCCATTTGCTGTGATATATCCCCAAGTATGCGCATAATGCCGAATCCTTCATTCTCATCTTTGCACCCAACTCCATCCTGTTGTACATATCCTTCGTCAGGTACACATAGCACTTATTTGTCGCCTCCTCTATCTCCACCACCTCAGGGTCTATTGTCTCGAACACCTCACGAGTATCCTCAGGTAATTCAGCGAAATCCTTATCGCACATCCTCCTCAAATACTCCTTCCGACCATAGCAATCTAATCGCTTCTTCTCCTTCGCTGGTTTTATCGCTGTCTCGTCTCGACCCCCGAATGCCTCTAAAACGCATTCTTTTGCCCTTAAAATTGATTCTGTTTTCTCTTCCATATAATCATATACCTTGACTACTAAAAACGCTTTGTAAAGCATTTTTTTTGCTCGCGCACGCGCCTTTCCTCCCACTAAACACCGAAACTATACACTTTAACCTCTACCTCTCAACCTCTTACGACATACTCACCATATTTTTATACCTATTTTTTTTATATGCGAATTAGGGCACCCCCACCCCATGCCGTTCCTACGTTTACTTAAAAACGGTATCCCCCACCCTTACATGCGTACATGCGTACATGCGTACACGCTTAATAGTAAGTACTAGTAAGTAAGTAAGTACTAATACTAGTACTAGTACTAGTAAGAAAGAAGTAAGTATATCCTACAAATAACATAAATAACATAACTCATAAATAACATCCTACATATTATTTCCCCTTATCCTATAATCCCCCCTATAATCCCCCCTTAATGGTTTTCCCCCTTTTGCAAGCTTTTTTTATGGATGGATAAAAGATTTTTATAGAATGTTAGATTGAACTAACTTTTAAGATGGAGAAAAAAAGTGAAATATTTTTTAAAAAAACTATTGACAAATTGAAAAGAATCTGAGAGTATACAAGCATAATCAAAAAAGGGGCAATGATTAAAGCCCGTGGATTGATTAGACCAGTAAACTCAAACCCGTCGGGGCGCGGCGAAGAAAAGCCCCTTAAAAAATATGAATATAAGCTCAAAAAACGACAAAGACAACATCAGAAAAATTGAAGACTTGCGGGCACGCCTTGCGGATGAAGATGAAGGGCGTCGACTTAAGCAAATACTCTTGCCTGTCCATGACTGTCGATGGCGTAAAAGTTGCATGCAAAAATAATGTTAATTCGCCGCGCTGGTGTTTTGTAAAGGCGGGCGGGGTTTATTAAATAATCTTTAACAAAAAAGGATAAAAAATGAAATACTACGCAAATTTTTACAAATATAATGATTGCTGCCGTCTTATCAACCCACTCGAGGGCAACAACAAGCGCAAACTTTGGGCGCGCATCAGAGACTTGGGGCAGGCAGAGTGTAGCCGGGGCGACAAAGTATATATCTACGTTTGCGACCGCAAAACAGACGACACAGTAATTGCCAAGACTTACCAGTATTAACCTATACAAACACTAAAACACACAAAGCACGGGCTTCATTGCCCGTGCGCAATGAAAGGGAACAAAAAAAATGAATACATTTACAATTTTTAGCAACTCGCAAAAAATAACTAAGAGACTCTTGGAGCTTGGGTTTTATCCAAAAAACTCCAAGCTAAACACTTTTGAAATTTCAACGCGCGAAAAGCCCCGCGATTTTTGCCAAGCGATTTTTGTTGGGATGGATATTTGCCATGAATCAGACTATTACATTATAAATTTCACTTGGTAAAGGACTTTAAAGATGTACGATATAACAAGACAAGAAACACGGGCGGAAAAAGTTGCCGCCCTTGCAACCGCGCAAGAAAAGGCGTTTAATTGCAAGACGCGCGAAAAAATAGGCGTTGTAATACACGGGCAACAATGTAAATTTACGTTTTTATGGATCAACGGGGGCTTTTATACAAACGTTTACATAGATTCAACGGTTTTTTGTAAGCAACTTTTTACAATCCGCGCAAAATTGCCCGCTTTTTGGCTTTTAAACATTGCTCAAAAGACCGTTAAACACACTTTAAAGCAAGCGCGGAAGGGACAATCCGTGAAAATTCGCACAACGGAAAAGCCGCAAAATCCACACACGGAGCAAAAAATAATATGAAAAAGATGATATTTGCTTGTGCGTTGCTTGCAACGATAAACGCTTGCGCAGGCGTCGTAGCGGATACACTTTATCTCGAAGCACGGGGCGAAAAGCCCCGCGGTCTTCGAGCGGTTGCAACCGTTATTTACAACCGAGCGAAAAACACGGGCAAGACGTTTGATGCGGTTTGCTTGCAACCATTTCAATTTTCTTGCTGGAACGCATCTAAAACGCGCAAAATTACCCCTAAAACGCGTTCAGACGCCAAAGCCTACGAACTATGCTTGGCAATTGAAAAAGAGCTTTTAACAGGCAAATTCGAGCCGCTTGGCAACTGGACACACTACTACAACCCGCGTTTGTGCTCTCCAAAGTGGGCACGGGATGGACAAAATAAAACACAAATAGGCAATCACATATTTCTTAAAACACGGTAAAAGAAAGGTAAAAAATGAATAATAATGATGTTTTTGAAGACTCAGAATATTTGAAGACAAAAATTGAAGAAGGGCGAACTTGCGCCCTTCGGGGGCGTAAAGTCTATAACTTGCAAATAGACAAAAACACGGGCAACGCAAAAGCCGTACTATCGCGCGAATACCCCAATCTTCCAATGCCCTTCACCACAAACAATTATACTTATTTTGTTGCCCCTGAAAATATCGGAAGCGCGATTAATGATGTACTTTTCAGTGCTACAATAAGGGGCTTTATTTAAACACAAAAAAAGAAAGGAAATACACAATGGAAGAAAAACAAACTAATACAAACACGGGTAATAACACGGGAAAAGAGATTGTCGAAATCGACAATAAGCCCGTATTGCCGCAAAAAATCAACAAAAGTTCGGTCGAAGCAACGCTTGCAACGCCCGCTTACACCCACAGAATAACGAATTTTTTCGGGGGTAATCAGAAAGACGCCTTGCGCTTTCAAGCTTCCACGCTGGCTTGCATTAACAAAAATCCTAAACTTGCGCAATGCACGCCTGCGAGTTTTTTTGACACGCTCAACAAATGCGCCGAATTTCGACTCTTCCCCGACGGACGAACCGCTGCGCTTGTACCAATGGGCAACTCGAAGCTTGGCAAAATGGAATGTCAATTTCGGCTTATGGCTCAAGGGTACATTGAGCTTTTCGCTCGAAATGGTATCCTTGTTTCTGTGGTAGACGTTTGCGAACACGATGAATACGACGAAACAAACGGCGTTATTACCCACAGGATTGACCGCTTCGCCGAATACACGGGTAAGAGAGGTACGCGCTACGGGTTTGTAGTCCACGCTCAATTCCCCGATAAACGCATCAAAAGCGAATTTATTTCATTAAAATACATCGATAAGGTTCGCGGTATTTCAAAAAATCAGACACTCTGGAATACCGAATGGCTGGAAATGGCGAAAAAGACCTGCATTCGATACCTTGCTAAGACGCTGCCTCAGACTTCTGAAATTCAGTGGGCAATCAAAGCCGACGACGAAGCGGGGTTCGACTTTAGCAATAAGACACCTTACCGTAATTCTTTCACGGGTTTTCAGCCTTCAGAATCGAGTATGAGCGAATACACCGAAGATACCAAAGAAGAAGAGTAAAATAGAACGCAAAGGCAAATGGATTAACAAGTTGTAATCCAATCACATACAAAAAGAAGTGCAAAATATGAACCAAAAATACAAGCTTGTAGAAAAGAAATTCTTTCCAGAAATCAACAAGGAATTATGGCAAATCGAAGCCCTTTGTGATTTTGGGACTGTTAAAAAAGGAGAAAAGGGCGGTTGGATTGAGAAAGAGTCTAACCTTGACAACGAGACTGACGGAAATGCGTGGGTCTGCGGAAATGCTAAGGTCTGCGGAAATGCGTGGGTCTGCGGAGATGCGGAGGTCTACGGATATGCGAAGATATTAGTTTTGGGGAAATTAGGAAATTCTCGCCGATTTATAACCGCGACTTGGAGCAAGGATAATTGCGTAAAAGTAAGGGCTGGGTGCTTCTTTGGCACAATAGATGAATTTGAAAAAGCCGTAATCGAAAAATACGGAGAGGGTGAAAGTGATTATATGCTCATCATTCCTCTTTTGCGCAAAAAAGAAAAAGAGTGGGATGAGGCGCAACAATAAAGGAACAAAAATGAACAAAAAATATAATATAATCTACGCTGACCCACCGTGGAAATATAAAGACAAAACCTGCGATGGTTGCGCGGAGGCTCACTATAAAACAATGTCCTTACAGGATATTTGCCATCTACGGGTTCAGGATATATGCGAAAAGGATTGCATCCTTTTCCTCTGGGCAACCTATCCGATGCTCAGTGAAGCCTTAAAAACCATTGAAGCTTGGGGATTTACTTACAAGACAATCGGCTTTCAGTGGATAAAACAAAACAAAAGTGGCAATGGGTACTTTTTTGGATTAGGACGTTGGACACGGGGCAACTCAGAATGTTGCCTCATTGCAACAAAAGGAAAAATCAAACGAAAATCAACCAGCATTTCCCAGTTGGTCTTCAGCCCTCTCGAGGGACACTCAAAGAAACCAGATGTAGTTCGAGATTTAATTGTGGAACTTGTCGGGGATTTACCACGGGCGGAATTATTCGCAAGGCAAAAGCAGCAAGGCTGGGCTCTTGGGGCAATGAAATAGAAAGCGATTTTGAATTATGTTAATCGAATTAGATATTATACCGCCCAAGAATACGGGGCAGTCAGCCAAACGGCTTGGGAGTATACGCGGACGAGCGATGATGTTTGAGACAAAAGAAAGCAAGGATACAAAGGCGATGTATTTGGCTTTGCTTTACGAAAAAAAACCTCCCAATCCCTTCGATGTCCCCATTTCAGTAGAATACAAATTCTACTTTCCATACAATAGCACGGTAAAAAAGAGCATTCAGAAGCAGGGATTAATTGTTCCAAAGACCACAAAGCCCGACTGGGACAATATTCCAAAGCAAATACAGGATGTTATGACGAGGCTTCAATTTTGGACAGATGACGCCCTGATTTACAAGGGGACTTGCTCGAAGTGGTTTGCACCTCAGGGGAAAATTACAATAGAAATTACACCTTTAAACGGAGAAAATATAAAATGACAGACGAACAATTCAACAGTATATCAGAAAAACTAAACGCGATTCTCGAGCTACTCACCACAGCAAAGGTGAACGCGGAGAAAAAAGAAAACACACCTAAAACAAGCGCAAACGCCCCCAGAAGCGATTCCAAGACGCTCACGGGTACTGTTAAATGGGCAGAGCTAAAAGAGGGCAAGAGAGGGCAATTTCTTGTGTTTAAGCTCTTCGACTCGGAAGACGGCATTGTTGCCTGCAATATCTGGGACATTGATTCAGTGGGAACTTGCGCAGATGGAATGAAGGTTGAAGTAAATGGCTATTACAGCACTTGGGGGCAGTACTCCAATTTCACGGTAAAAAGCCTCAAAATCCTTTCCGCGCCCGAAGGGGAAGCCCAACCAACTTCGTCCAACACTCCTGAAGATGACGAAGACGAAGTTCCGTTCTAACCCCAACACATCGCGACAATATGAAAATTTCGAGAGAAAAGAGAGATGAGATTCGAAAAAGGTATGCGCGCTACCAGCGCATACTGAACCGAATTAAAAAGGACAATATCACGGCACTCGCGAAGGAGTTCGGCGTAAGCGCAACACGGATATTTTACATCGTAAACGTAAAAGAAAAACAGAAAGGAGAATGCAATGATAACATTTGAAGTTGATGGGGTTTGGTCAAAACTCACGGTAAGCAAAGAGGAAAAACCTTTGCTTAAAAAGGAAGCAGGCAGAGGAGTGTCCTATCATGACATTGCGCTTGGGATTATCGCAATCCTCGCCATCAGGAGTATGGGAAAACAAGCCCAGAAAGAGATTATGGAAAATCTAAACAAAGGATACAAGGAGGTGTTGAAAAATGTCTAATTGCAACTATTTCTGGGCGATTTCTGCACGGTTCTTTTCGCAAAAAGGTAAACGATACTTCACGGGTTATCTCATCGACAGAGGCACAGAGCAACACAGATACGATGTAATCGTGAAAGAGAAACAAGAACTCGAGACGGAATCCAAACTCAAACGAACTACATTATCGACATACAAGGTGATTCGGTTCGCAAGAAAGGAACATCTGAGGAAATTTGCGGAACAGTCAGTAGAAAGATTTAATCAACACGAAGAACTAAAAAAATACTACAACTGGAAGAAAATGCTATTGGGTCTATTTGTAGCGGAAGTTGAAAAGCGCGGAATAGACGTCGGCACAATCGACCTAAAAAATGTAAACTACATAATTGGAGAGGCTTATTAAAATGAAAGAGCTAATAGAAGATGACTTGCGGGAAACTCAATCGTCAATCAAAACAACAAAAACATATTTAAATAACCTTTATTTGGAACGCAAGTCTATATGTGAATCTATCCTAAGAAACGAAAACGATTTAGATAGATTAAAACTGAGAGAAGAAATTCTAAAACAAAAACTAAAACAAATTGATAAATAGGGAAACAATGAAGAAGAAAAATGAATACAATGGCAAGATTACCACGGACGATTTCGTTGACTTCGCTTGTGGGCTCGCCTTCTATGAACTAATCGCGATTATAATCGGGCTCATTCTAATCGTCGTTTTGCCTTAAAACTTTTCCAACAACTAAAACTCAACAAAGAAAGACAAAATATGAAGACCAAGCAATTCAGAATATACGCTCAAATGGACAAAATTAGAGCAACATTTTACATCAATTCAACGTCCAAGAAACGGGCGGTAAAAACTCTCATCAATGAAATCCCATCGCTCACAATAAACGGCATAAACCGAATCGTAGAAACCACAACTTATTCCGAAAAGGAGGGAAGATAATGCAACTTGGGCTTTTAATCGTCGCTGCGATATTTTTCTTCGGAAAGCATTTTTCGGTAAGGGCTGTCTTTATTGCTGGAATCCTTTTGGGTTGCTGGGGATACAGGGAGCACCAATCGTTTGAAGACTTCTGCCTTATGGCGGTTATCTCTTTGGGATATATTCTTTGCGACATCGCTGGAAATCTAAGGGAAATCGCCAAAAAGTCGGAATCCGATTCGGAAAATTAAAAAACTTCAAAGAAATACCTTGACTTTTTATACGAAATATAAAAAGCTTGTTTTTAACAAAGATAAAGACGATCGTCTACCGTCTTGAACCTTTTCAAAACCGAAGAAGCGGTTTTAGCCCACATAGTAGACGATGTGGGCTTTTTCATTTTATGAGCAAAATTAGCATAGATAAAGCATTGGAAGAGATAAAGAAAAACAAATCTTCCACGCCGCTATTTAACGGAGCATTTGTATTGTGCAACGCCGATGGAAATCCTTATTACATCGGGAAAACAAAAAGCGGCTTATTCTCCAGAAATATATTTGAAAAAGTCTGGTGGAATAAAAATATTGGAGAGATTTTTTCCTTTGTGGACATTCAGAAATGTTCGGAAGATAGCAGCGTTTCAAATTGTGAAGATGACAGATACCTTGATGAGCTTGTTTTGAAACTGCAAGAATACTATGGCTTACACTCAAATAGGAAGCCCACAACGCTCATATCTTTAGAAAAAATAAAAAAAGAATTAAAATCCAGAGGTATTTCCCTTGATAAAAGAATAATCTCAAGGGTTGCAAAAGAAATCGGAGTTAAATGGATTTTGTGGGATACCACAGTATGCTTGTCTCGCGATGAGGCTAACAGGCTCATTAAGGAAATTTTAAGCAGAAAGGGTTAAATATGCCTACGATGGACTACGACACCGATTTAGGTTTTTATTCGCGAAGAGTAGCAGTAAAAGTAGGGCTTGCAGCGTCCGTTATTTACGCGCACATCTGCTATTGGATAAGAAAAAACAAAGCAAACGAAAAGCATTTCTACAACGGGAAATACTGGACTTATAACTCTATGAAGGCTTTTGCCAGCTATTTCCCTGAACTCACCGAAAAACAAGTCAGAACCGCATTAGAGAAACTCATTCAAGCGAATTTAATTGAATCGGCAAATTTCAACAAAACAGGGTACGACAGAACACTATGGTACAGCCTCAAAGAGGAAAATGAATATTGTCAAATCGATATGCCAAAAAACGAACTTCCATTTGCCCAAAAAGGCACACCTATACCAAATATAAACCAAACAGATAAACAGAGTGTAAAGAAAGAAAATATAAAAAAGAAAGAAAGCCTTGAGCTTCCTCTTGGGGAGATGGAAACAAACGCCAAGACGCAAGAGAAACCCCAAGCAAAATCCGAACTCGATGAACAGGCTGCCAAGATTTACGAACTCTATCCGAGAAAGGCCGCTCGCCCAGACGCGATAAAAGCCATTAAAAAGGCTTTGAAGGTTGTGGGGTATACCGACCTATACGCCAAGACCCAAAAATACGCTACAGCGGTAAAAGAATCGCAAAAAGAGCTATCCTACATTCCTTACCCAGCGACTTGGTTCAATCGAGAGGAATACAACGACGACTGGAGTGGGATTTATCAAACCTCACCTCAAAGCAGAAGACTAAGGGTAAACATCAACGAACAGCACTACGACAGAACTCCATACATTAACCCTGACGACCCAGACGACATTCCATTTTAAACCAAGCCAAGAAAGGAAACAAAATATGAAACTAATCGAACCATCGGCAACTCTCATTGCCAAGACTCAACTCATCGGGGACAATTCTCCTGAATCCCCAATGAAGCTCATTGAGCAAGCGGGAAGAACCTGCTACAAGTCTGAATCCAAGACCACAGAAGACTCTTGGAACTACTTTGTCCATATGATAAAGACCAAAGGGCACGAATCCGTATTGGAACACGTCTCGGCTACAATCAGAATCATCTGCGACAGGGGCGTTTCCCACGAACTCGTACGCCATAGGATTGCATCATTTTCCCAAGAAAGCACTCGCTATTGCAACTACTCTCCCGATAAAAAGGGACTCATCTTTGTGAAGCCTTTCTGGTATTCACAGCCCGATGTTAATCCTGACAAGATTGCACACTTTGAAAGCGCTCTTCTCCTTGCAGAGGCTTCTTACAACAAACTTCTTGCGCTCGGCTCAACTCCTCAGGAAGCCAGAGCGGTTCTCCCGAATGCGCTCAAAACAGAAATCGTAGCAACGATGAATCTGAGAAACTGGAAGCATTTCCTCGAACTTAGACTATCTCGCCAAGCTCACCCAGATATGCAAAAAGTCGCGCAACTGGTTCAAACGCTGCTCATTTATCACTTCCCTGCTATTTTTGACAATGAGGACAAATAAAAAATGGAACAACGAGAAAGCCAACCGAAGCCTATTGATAGCATACCTTTTTCTCTCGAAGAAAGTCTTGCTCAATTCGAGCAAATCGAAGACCAAATAAGGGTTTGCTCGAATTGCGGTAGACCTCTTGGCGCGAACGCCATTAAATACGTCAATGGAATGGGTTTCTGCAACAAGGCTTGTGAAAAGGCTTACCTCAACAAAGAAACCTATGGCGTACAAATCCACGACGCAATCGAAGCCAGTATTCCTCCAATTTACCGCAATACTGACGAATCCAGACTAAGACAGAACTTAGTGAATCCCGATGTTCTCGACAAGGTTCTATCTTGGAAGATGGGCGCGCAAGGTATGGCGATAATCGGAAGGACAGGTTGCGGGAAAACAAGAGCGATTGCATTGCTCCTAAAACGCCTAATTTCGGTCGATTTAGTAGGAGTAAACACTTCGTTGATGGTTTACTATGCTGGAGAGCTTGAAAGGGCTATTATGGGCAGTTTTGCAAACAAGGCAAAGTCCTATGATGATTTAATGCGCAAGCTCGAGACTTGCGGCTTGCTCGTTATAGATGACTTTGGAAAGGAAAAATTCACTGAGAGATATGAAGTTTCAGTCTTTCAGGTTTTTGAAAAAAGAGCGGCAAACCTAAAGCCGACGATTTTTACAACAAACTACAAAGGAGAAACACTCAAGGCAAGATTCTCTGACCAAAACAACTATGAACCATTCAGTCGTAGGCTAAACGAATTTTGCGACAGAGTGGTTTTTACAAGAAAGGAAAGTAGACAATGATAACGATTGAAACAAAAGATGGAAACGTAGAGGTAAACGAAGAGGATATTTACCTCATATCCTCAGGACTGCCGTGGGATTCTGGTTGTATTATTGTGCGCAAGCAAGGCGAAGACATTCTTTCCACGTCTTCTGTACACAGCGTAAAAGCGGCGTTAGAAAACATGCCGGGTGTTTTTCTCACAGATATAAGTAGCTCTTATGGCACAACTTTTCTTGTTCGAACAACACCATTCGACACAGATGAAAAAATTGTTCCAGAAGAAATTGTTCCACGTGGAACAAGTGATTCTGAAAGCAGAGTAGAACACCCGAACTACTACAAGCTCTCGAATGGAATTGAGGTTCTGGGCATTGTTCGCGACTTGCCGTTTAATATTGGGAATGTAGTGAAGTATGTTATCCGAGCGGGAAAGAAAAAAGAAGCGGGATTATCCGACAAGCAAAAACAAATTGAAGACCTCGAGAAAGCAAAGTTTTACCTCGAAGACGCAATCAAACAATTGAAGGGCAATAACAAATAGATATGAAGTAAGTTTTTTTACCTCCATTAAAAAAATCTTAAAAAAAGCCTTGACAAATAAAAACAATGTGCGAAGATAGGCGTACAAACTCAAACAAGAAAGGTAAGTAATAATGGACAAAGAAAACGCCTCAATCAACAACGTTGCGCCTGTCGTTAAAGCGCGCGTAATAAAATATCCGTTCGTGGAAATAGAAGATTCCATTCTGAATCTCAACTATGTTCAGACGGCATATCCTTACAATTCGGAAACGGTTATACTCGTAGACGGAGAAGAAGTCCACTACGACATTTCTTACGCAGATTTCAAAAAACTCATCAGAAAGGCATAAATATGAACGGAGAAGACAAAATATACGAACAAAAAAAAGAAGAACTTGAAACCGAAATTGAAAGACTTGAGTGGGAAATAAATTCTCTCGAAAGCGATTTAGCCCGCGCGAAAAACCAACTCGAAAATTTGATTTATTCTGTTCGGGACGGATACCAAGTAAAAAAAGAAAGAGACCTTTAAGAAAGGATAGAAATATGACAAAGAAACTTATAATCAGGTTTGTGAAGTTTGAAAAAGCTCTTGCGGCGCAACAGCTCGAAATCAAGGGGCAGTTTGAAGCATCCAAACACATAATTCTCACTAAATACGGAGTAGATTTTTCACGCGAAGCCGTATACATTTCCCCTGTAAACACAAAGGAAATGCACGCTATAGGTAGAGAATATTTTAAAACCAATAACGAGCGCGACGAATACCTTGAGAGAGTTGTCAAGTGGATTTCGGAGGAGCAGTTTAGCGGAAGTGGCAAGCTGGAAATCGGAAAGGAATGCGAATTTTCCGACGATGGGGGCGTCTGGTATTTGGGGCATTTTGGAGGCAACTGTGCGAGAGAACTTGGAGAGCCTCGTTTTTTGGCAGCAGGTTCAGACATATTGGTTCGATTCAAAAATGCCCGATCCATTGCTGGTTGCGTGCGTCCGAAAATCGACGGAGACGTCTACACTTGGGAGATGGAGGTTGCAGATGAGCGATAAACTAAAACCGTGTCCGTTCTGCGGCGAGGAAGCCGTGGTCGAGGGGTTGAGAGAGGGCGAACATATGGCGAATTGCCCCGAGTGCGGCGCGACGCTGCCTGTCTGTGCGACTATGCAGGAGGCCGCCGACCTGTGGAATTCGCGTTTCGACGTGCCCGTGAGGGCGGTGTTTTCGCTCCCCGAAATCGCCGAGATACGGCGGAGGTTCGCGGCGCGCGCGCCGAGGGCTTACGAACTTACCGAAATCGAACGGTCGATTATCGGGCAGTGTGATTCGGTTTTGGGCAAGGGGGTGCGAGATGAGTGATTTTTGTGCTGCCTCGATAGTGTTTGCGGCGGTTTTGTATTTTTGCGAGGGGATTGCCGCCGTGCGCGGAAATGTCGCGGGCGTAATCTATTTGCTCTTTACGGCGGTATTGCTTGGGGTTGCCGTTTATCTCGATATGCGCAAGGGAGGGGAGTGTGAATGAGCTACACTTATTTGCTGGAGTCGGGGGCGGAATCCTCGGCGGAACGCTACTCGGACATACCTGCGTCTGTGCTGTCGAAATCGAGCCTTACTGCCGCCGAATCCTCCTACAAAGACAGCGCGACGGAATCCTGCCAAAATTCCCCGTCTGGGACGACGTGCGGACTTTCGACGGGCGACCGTGGCGCGGGAAAATCGACTGTATCTGCGGAGGCTTCCCGTGTCAGGACATCTCTGTTGCGGGAAAGGGCGCGGGGCTCGACGGAGCGCGAAGCGGACTATGGAACGAGTTCGCGCGTATTATTGGCGAGATACGACCAAAATACGCATTTGTGGAAAACTCCCCAATGCTCGCTGTTCGGGGACTCGGACGAGTGCTTGGAGACCTTTCCGAAATCGGGTACAATGCAAAATGGCTTGTTATGGGAGCAGACGATGTGGGAGCCCCACACAGACGCAAGCGAATCTGGATTTTGGCGCACGCCCGACACGGGAGCGGGCGGGGAGATTTCCGCCGACAAGGCCGCGGATTTTGCGGCTGGGAAAACGCGGGCGTCGGGAAATGTGATACAAATCAGGCTTTGCGACCAAGTCCGACACCCGCAACTATGGCCGACGCCGACGGTTTGCGGAAACAACAACCGCAAGGGCTTGACGAAGACTTCGGGCGACGGATTGGCGACGGCGGTTTTAAAGACATATCCGACGCCGAAATGCCAAGACGCGGGGGCGGCGTTGTTCGACCGCCGCAAGGGCAATCTTGGCGAGGTGATACACGGGCAATACCTCAATGGTGGCAACGCGACCCCGCAGACGCAGACGGCGCGGCTGAATCCCAACTGGGTAGAGTGGCTTATGGGGTGGCCGATAGGGTACACAGACTCAAAGCCATTGGCAACGGACAAGTTCCGCTTGTGGCGGCAACTGCTTTTGACATTTTAATGAAAGGAGAAGGTAAATGAAAAACTTTTTAAAAGCGTGGTCGGTAAGCTTACTCGTAGACCTTGTTTTAATTGGATTACTGGAATGGGGTGAAGTTGAAGAACCAACAAAAGGAGTGCTCATAGTCCTTTTCTTCTCAATGGGAACTGTAGCCTCTATGACTTACGCAACTTGCCTTCACGACCAGATGCTCGAAGATAAAATAAGGGGATGGTGGCAATGAAAAAACCGAGCCTTAAAACCGAATACGAGCTAATATCTCACAATGGCACGGATTTCGTCTACGCAAAGTTAATCCCGTGTTATCCAAACGATGCACGGGGGCGTATCACAAACCTAACCCAAAAGGAGATGGCTTTCATAACAATGGCGATGGATTCGATAGACCTAAGTCAATCCTCAAACGACATAGAAGAGCTTAGAAACAAAATCAAAAGCAAACTAAAAGGAACATATGCGTATGAATAATCAAACTAAACCGAATCGAGGAAGAAGACCTCTCCCTGAAAACGAAAGAAAGATTGAAGTAAGGGTCTGGGTAAAACCAGAGAACGAACGAAAGGTAAAAGATTTCGCAATCAAACTCGAAGAAAAAACAACGAACAAAGAAACAAAATAACAATGAAATTTCAAATAGAATCAGTTCAAGCTTTCGGTCATGCATGGAGGGTGGAAGATAGATTTGAAGAAATGCTCAAATTGTATCCATACCTAAAAGACAAAATTACTGAATTACCTGATGATAATAGAAACATAATTACTATTGAAATCAATACATTGGAAGAATTGAATGATTTAGTAAATGGTTGTAGGTGCCATATTGTGTATGATGCAACTAATGATGTTGATAGTGATGGTGTGAATGGTGTTATAACAATTTATGATGATTATATAGAATAAGTTATGAAAAACAAAAAAGAAAATCAAAAACACGGGGGGAAAGGCGGTACCTCTAAGCTCAAAAAGACAACTAAGGCAACTAAGGGGAAGCTCTCTACAACCGCCAAAAACACACCTAAAAAAGCACGGGAGCGTGTGACAGTATCCAACTATCAGAAGCTCGCAATGGGGACGTGCCTTCCTCAGTGCAAGTGCTGGGAATATGCAATTCCCGAATTGTTTTCCGAATGGCACGAAGCTCTTGCCAAGATTGAAGGCGGTCGCGCAAAGCTTGTTCGTCTTGATGGCAAATCAAACGGCAAGGATTGGTTCTCCAAAAGGAAGCAGGAGATAAAGGAAGAGTTGGGCGACATATTCTGGTCTTTGGCTCTCGTCTGCGAACTCAAAAAGGAGAGTTTTTCAGATACTTTTAGAAATACAAATCCCACAAGAGTTGACGGATTCCGACTTCCTTTCTGGTTCTTCCCCGAAAGAGACGGAAACGAGTTGTTCGTAGACGTAAGCACACAAATAAGTACCCTCAAACGCATATGTCGATGCCTAATGATTAAAGCTTCCGATTGTCTTGAAGCGAATATCAGAAAGCTCGCCAAGAGACAGGCGGAAGGCAAGATTCAGGGAGACGGAGACGAAAGGTAAATAATGGACGAAGATATGCAAAAAATGGGTTGCATTGGCGTGTTAATCGTCTTGGCTTTTCTTGTTCTCTTCGTTGCTATGTGGGGATTACCCCAATACAACGTATGGGCGGCTGAATTAGATGGACGAGCGGAACTTCGCAAAGCCGAGCAAAATCGACAAATTGCAGTTGAAGAAGCTAAAGCACAAAAGGAATCTGCCCAATGCCTTGCCGACGCGGAAATAATCCGCGCGGAAGGTGTAGCGAAGGCCAACAAAATCATCGGAGATTCACTTAAGGGTAATGAAGCTTACTTGCGCTATCTCTGGATAAATGGACTTAATGACAATCAACAGAATGTTATTTATGTTCCCACAGAAGCTGGCTTGCCGATTTTGGAGGCAGGAAAACGCGAGAACCGTATCCCCAAAGGTGAAATAAAGCATCAGTGAATTTACAGAATGAAACAACAAGTGCCTTATGAATAGAAACATAAGGCACTTCAATAAAACACCGTGAAATAAAAATATGAAAGTAAATTTAAAACAGGCAATAGATTATGTTGTGGCAAATACGCCCGACAAAACTCAAATATCTTCAAATATAGAAAAAGTCAAAAAACTGTTCGCAAAAACAAAGAGTAATGTTTCTGGACTGGAATGGCTCGAAGGCGAATCCAGAGATAAATATATTCACGATATGAAGATTGCCCAAGAATGGGCGAAACATAATCGCGGTAGGATATGGTTTAATCTTGTTGTTGCTAATTTTGGGTGGAATTATAAAGGGGTAATCGAATCGTTGCACAATTATCTGGGAGATGATGGAATCATCAGGAAATCCGCAATATGTGCACATGAAGGCAAAATACTAATTATTCCTCTCAATATGCGCGATGGGTCGGTAATAGCAATAGGCAAGGGAAATCCTGATTGGAATTATTCTGCTCCTCACGGAGCTGGTCGAAGTATGTCCAGAAAAAAGGCAAAATTACAAATAAACCTAAAAGACTTCCAAGACTCTATGGACGGAGTTTGGACTTCCAGTGTTTCAGACCAAACAATAGACGAAGCACCTATGGCTTATAAAGATTCCGAAAGTATACTTGAACAAATCAAAGATACTTGCACGGTTATTAAGCGACTCAAAACAATCTATAACTTTAAAGCTTCCGAATAATGAACAATTCAGTAGACATAAAAATATTCGCCAAATCCATAGAGGAAGAGGCAAAAAAACAGATAGATAACATTGTGAACAATCCCGCATTTGAGGGAGCTAAAATCCGAATTATGCCCGACGTTCACGCTGGGAAGGGATGTGTATGCGGATTCACTGCAAATCTTGGGAATAAGGTCGTTCCGAATTTAATTGGCGTTGACATTGGGTGTGGAGTTTTAGCTTGCGGTCTTGGGAAGATAGATATTAACTTTGAAGAGTTGGATAACGCTATTCGCAAATATGTCCCGTGCGGAAGGAACGTCAGTGAATACGACTACCGAGAATGCGAATGGTATACCCCGATAAACCCTGCAAACTGCTACGCAAAGTTCTCCAAAGAAGAGCTTGACTACTTCGCACATTCTATGGGGACTCTTGGCGGAGGGAATCATTTCATAGAAATAGACGAAGATGAAGAGGGGAATAAATATCTCTTGATTCACACGGGGTCTCGCCAATTTGGAAAAAAAGTTTGCGACTATTGGCAAAAGGTCTCAGAGGAAGAATGCAATACAGTGGACATTTCAGAAATAGATAACATCATCAACAATAAATAAAGAAAGGAATAAAAAATGAGCACTGAAATACTAATCACAGGATACATCACCAGCATTATTGCGTATGTTGTGTGGTGCAATTACATAATGGCTGAGAAGGCAAAACTTGGAAAACTCCCAAAGGCAAAGGATGTTATTCTCATTTATTTGGAACTACCTCTTGCGCCCATCATTCTATTGCTGTCTCCGATGTTGTCTTTCATTGGAAGCAAGTTAATTGAAGATGAAACGAACAAGTCGTGCCTTCCAACGCAATATGACTCCCAAAACTTCACAAAAAAATCCTTGATAAACTAAAGAAAGACAACAAACAAGAAAGGAAATAATATGGCAAAAGTAGATATTAAATTGGTAGAAATCACTCTTCAACGCGCCGAATTAGACGCGCAGAAAATAAGCCAGATTATGGAGGACATTGAGTTTGAATCCAAATCTCAGGAATCAGACAAAGAGAAAGAGCCTACAGTGAAGAAGCAATTTGTAATCGTTGTAAACGACCCGTACGGGAAGATTGCTGAAACGGGTATGGATTTCTCTGGTTGGGTAGTTCAAATCCCCGAGGATGATGATCCTAAAACGGCGATAGCCAAAATCAACCAAGCGGCGTCTGATTTTAATTGCACCCCTAAGGGTAGAAAAATGCCCTTAAAAACAGTTGCAGATTTTTTTGAGTTCGGCTCTCCGAAAATCAACAAAGAAAGCAAGCTGTGGGCGAAAACTAAAGAACCCGTACTTGTTTGCTTGACAAGTGGGAAAATAGAAAAATCTTATGGAGATACTGCTGACGCCTAATAGGTAGTGTCTTAAGCGAATTAGGAAGAACGAAAGTTCGGGAGATAGGCGACGGGAAATCTCGTTGCAACCTTGCAAGGCTATCTCCTTTTACTTTTTAAAACAAAATACGGAGCGACAAAAGAATGAAGAGCCAAACAATTACCCGTGGAGTTATTCACGCAACAAAAGAGCCTTGTGCTATATGCGGAGGACACGCGATGTATCAGGAATGGGCTGAACCCGATAACACGGGAAGACTTAAAAGATATGGAATGATTTTTTGCCAAGAGTGTAGCAATAAAACCAAGATTCACTCGGAGAGAACGGCGCAAGAAACCAAGTTCGAGTGTGAGTACGAATGGAAGGCAAGAAACTCATTTTTCAAGGACAAGAAAAGCAATGAAGCTAAATCGCTATGAGGCGTGGATATGGTGGTATGCCTTCGCACCAACCGATACTACTCCTAAAGTATTTTCCGACTATTTAGCTTCGCTAAAGCAGGGGAAAATGGAGTTCTTCGGGGAGGTTATGGACAATGGAATGTACGAAGTCCCAGATGGAGATTTAACCGAATCATACATTGATTGGCTAAAACACAAAAGAGAAGACGATAAACGAATTAGAGAATCAAAAGGAACATTGTAAAAATGAAACAAACAAAGACCGCTACGATTGCTTTTAATAAACCCAAGAAGAAAATCCATAACAAAATATATTCTTTCAAAGACAAGGATTCTGTTTTTGTATTAAATCCTAAAAAATATAAAAAAAATGTTCTTGACGTACCCGTGTGGATTCGTATCGTAAGGGTATTCAAAAAGAGATTTAGAAGCTAATGGAAGAGTTGATTGTACAGTTGGAGTTGATTCGCATAACCGCAAAGCAACTTCACTATTCCGAAAAGGGTGATTGTTTTTATGGCAATCATCTTTTGATGGATAGGATAGCCAAAGATATGTACGATTTTGAGGACTCCATAATTGAATCTATTATAATGGCTGAAACAGGGGAAGCCCCTGAACTTGCAAGCATATATTCCGAAATAGCCTCTAAAACATTCAAAACACCCTCTAAAAACGATTTGCTCGAGCTTATAAAAAAAACCATATACCTTGTGGAAGAAAAGTCAAATAAAGACCGTTTTCAAGGGGATTTTGATTTGCTCGGAAGAATTTCAAACAATCTTCGTCAATCATTCGCTCTGTTGAGTAGAGTTCTAATGAAAGACGAATAAAACCAAACCTTTGTTCTTTTGTTCATATATAGTTGAGTGAGTATAGTTGCGGTTGAAGTATTCGGTTGGCTTACACTTTCTACAATCGAGCTTTGTAAAACAATAAGTAGCAGGAGCTTTTTTCATATTTTTCTCCTCGCTACTTCCGCAACAAAACCTTTCTTACCGATATTAGGGATATAATGTGGCATACAAAGAGAGACGCTCTTTTTTTTAGGGCGTCTCTCTCCTTTTTTTATAAAACTGTGAAGATTACTTCTTGTCGATTACCCGTTCGTAAATTGCATCGATTCGGGTTCTGATATATACCATCTCATCGCGCAATGCTTTGTGATTACTTTCCCATTCTTTTCTAAGGACAAACCTATCCGTAAGTTCGTCAATAGTGTAGATTTTGGTGCTTTTTATGTGCTGGTCTATGTCTGATTTTAAAACCGCTATGTCCCGAGCATTGTAGGATATGTCACGTTTAGTGGTTTCCCTATCAACGTAGTACGCGCCAATTATGGTAGCAATCGTGATACCCGTGCGAATCAGCCCTTGTAGGTCGAACTTAAATTTCGGCTCTCTCTCCATCTCTATTTCCCCAGTTTAAACGCCTTGCGTGTTATCGCCGCTCCGATGTATGCGGAAATCAAATTTGCCATAAGTTCTTTCCAAACATCGGCTAAGTAGAATCCGTTGACATAGGCGACCGCGAATTTTTCCTTCTCGGGCACAAGCCCCCAGAGCCAACCGCCCGACTGCTCGACCGTCTCGACCGCAACGGGAATGTTTTGAAAAAACGCAAATACAAACGGGCAAATTGCCAAGACGAAGAACGCCATAAAGAGCATAACGCGCCTTACCCACGTCCCTCCATCGTCCTTTGTCCGCGCAAATGCCGCGTCGTGTGCGGACACGTCCGCCGACTGCTGCTTTTGTAACGCCTCCAAAACCGCCGTAAACTTTTGCGTATTGAGCGCGGAGAGTTGTCCAAACATCGTAACAATCGCCGTAAAAAGCGCGCCCAGAAAGCCGCTATCCCATAAGCTCGATATAACCTCCATTATTTGCCTTTCGTTTGAGATTCTGCGAATGCAATGCACCAATCACTGCGCCCGTATTTGCGCACGGCTTCATATGCCCGCAGCGCAATCCATTGACGCAACCACTTGAAGCGTACCTTGCGCCCCTCGATTTCATCGAGCATATTTTTGCGAAACAACTTGTCCGCCTTCTTGCGCCCGTCCTCAGTGCCGTCCGAATGCGCATAACACCAGTCGTGTATCGCCGCCGAACACTCGGCAAACGCCATAACTCGGCACAACGCCTTTTTTGTGCCGTGTGCAATGTGCTCTTCGTGCTCGCAACCCGCGCCGTTGCACACGGCAATAAGCTCGTCCGCATTAGCTGAGAGCATTTCGGCGGGAGCCTCGAGCCCGCATTTCTGTACCCGCCCAAGCAGCCTTTCGATGTCGCCGACCGAATACATTATTCAGCCCCACCTTCCTGTGTGTCTCCGCCGCTTTCGGACTGCCCGCCGCCGCCTTCCGTCGGCTCTTCGACAGGCTCTTCGATTACGGGCGCGGGCATAAGCAGCGCGGCAATCTGTGCGAGCATTACGTCGGGTATCTGCGCGATATAGCTTTCGCCGTAGACGTACGTCTTCGCCGCGCCGTCCGACCAATTTTCGCCGCTCGGAAATTTTATCGTAGTTTCGCCCCTTAGGGTAATTTGCGTGAGCGCAAAGGATACCTCTACGCCGTCTTTTGATTTAAGTAATATATTCTTAGCCATAAAGTTTACTCCTATTCGGTTGTTGCAGTAGATTGTGCAATTTGCGTCTTGATTTCGTCGACAAACGCAGCTACCGACGTGTCGTATGTGCCGCGCAAAGTACCCTCGGTTTCGTTCACGGTTGCGTCGTAGCTATTGCCCGAAACGTCTTTGATAAGGCGGGTTGTCGTGTTTCTCGCTATCGTGTAGTTTTCGAGGGCAAGCTCGGCTCTTTGGGCTGCCTGCGGATTGTAAAGCGTCGGCGGGACGGCTTCACCCGATTGGTAGTCCGCAAGGGTATAGGGCGCGGAGGATTCGGAAACGTCGAAGTTGAAAAACGCAATACGCGAGATTCTTCCTTTTGCGGGCGAAGCGTCAGGTTTGCCCTGCGCAAGCCCGATATAAAATCCGTAATTGGGGGTAAAGTCGTCGAATAGGGCGAGCGTCATTTTGGAATCTATCAAAACGCCGTCGCGGTAGAGTTTAAAAAATCCGTTGGTCTCATTTTTGCCGCAAACCAACGCCCACGCGTGGGGTTTCCCGTCGGCGAATTTCGCGGTTTGCGCGGCCACATAGGCGGCGTTTGTGCCGTCCCAATGGAATCCGCACTGCATATTTTTGCTTGAATTTATCGCAACCCCGAAACCCTTTTCGTTGGTATTCCAAACAAAAACGTTGCCGATAATCGACCACGGAAGAGCGTCCAGCTCGGCTTCGGAAACCTCGTATGTAAAAAGCAGAGTTTGAGCCGCGCCGAACGTCGGTTTGCAATTCGTGAAGCCGTATCCGCCATTTAAGTACAACTGTCCGCCGTTTTGCTTCATCATCTGAGTCAACCCAAGCTCATTCGTATTCCCAGCAAGCGCGCTATTAACCTCATTGATTGCACCAACAACTGTTTTAGAAGTAGTTGCCAATGTATTATCAGTCTTATCCTGTTTAAGAGCTAAATCGCTATGCTTAGCATAGGTCGTTGAGATGATGTTGCCATCTCCATCTTGTGTGGCTTTCGTAGCCGATGCAACCGTACCGCTAATATTGCTCGCGGCAATGGTGCTATCTTCTGTTAATGGCTCAATAGTATTATTGCCTAAAGTGATAACTCCACTCTCGATCTTGGCATCGGCAATACCATATCCACTAAGAGTCGTTGCCTTTGTAGCTTTGGTGTCTATTTCGGCTTCTAATGTGTCTATATCGAGTTTTTCTTTCCAAGACGTAATATTACCTGCGCTAATGTTGGAAGCATCTTTTTCGGCTTTGTTTCCTACGTCAGTGGACAGATTGTTTATTTGGGTCTGTAGATTAGATTTAGCTCCAGATAAATATCCAAGTTCAGTGGTTGTTGTAGAGGTTGTGGAAAGTTTATTGTTTGCATCTGTTGCAACAACCCTACTGGAGGTAGTACCATCTATTTTAACAGGTTTATTGAACCTAAAATTATCTTTGGTTGTTTTTAGATAGCTTTCCGTTGTACCATAGCCTCCAACAGCTAACCCGTTTTGTCTGTTCGCGTCAGAAGTTCCCATTCCTATTATAAACGGGTCATTGTCGGGATTAGGGGCATTAAATCTTCCTGAAACGAAACAATTATAGGTGTCGTTCAAAAGACCATCTCCAGCCGTAAAACTCTTATCGCTTTTTACAATATTTGACCTACCCCATACGAACGCCTCAGAACCTAAAACTAAATTCGTGCCATTCGATATAGTGCCGCTCAACATAATTGAGTTTCCAACAGTAGGCTTAGCGGTACAGTAAAGAGAATAATCATTATTGAGAACTTGTCCTCTCTTGAGGTCTACCCACCCGTTTGCGGCTTCGTTTATTTTTTCATAGGCATCGGATGCATCTCCGCCTTTGATTGTTATTTTATTACCGCTAATAGCCGTAATCTCAAAGGCGTCCACCATATGGTTGTCATCGACAAACGAAACAGTATCTCCAACAGCGAATCCAGAAACAAAATCAGGATTTTCCACTCCTCCCGTTGCGGATTCCAAAACAAAACTTTCGGACAAATAAAGCACCAGCACACTATTCTTGCTCACCCAAGTGCTTGCTGACCCAATCCCGCTTTTGTCTATATAGTTATAATGCCATCCCTTTTGGCAAACTACAGGAGAGGTCGTGAATATGTTCTGAGGATTCTGTAAAACAGAATCCTTGTCTACCATTATTGTTTGATTTCCATCTGGAGGATTAAATGCCATTATATATTGTCTCCGTTTTTCGCAATTTCAAAAGTGGGATTATCAAGATCTCCGCCTACACTGACAACGTGCCAAAGCCCCGTCGTAGTATTAAGAATCCTAATTATTTGAGAGTAGTCAACATTATAATTTGTTGTATTTTTTGCAGATTCAGGGGGAGATGGGAATTGGTACTTGGTAAAATCCCAGTCTTCAATCTCCTCGGATTCAGTGTCCGCTTCTTTTGCTATGCCAAGCGTAGGATTCCCATCTCTATCTTGCTCAATCCAAATCTTGTGAAACAGACCGTCGTCCACGCAATAAAGTTCGAGAACGTAGTCTGTTGTTATCCTAAAATTCTGATTCTTGTCCGCCATAATCTTTTTTGTAGATATATTTGTTCTCCAAAATTTTAATTGTAAACACAAAAAAGGAATTTCGTCAATGTTGTCCTTTTATCGGGGAATAACTCTAAATGTTTATGTTAGTTTTCCAGTTGTCGTAGCTGTAGTAGAAACGAATTGTTCCCAAATTTTTATAGGAGTTTATTACAGAATTTGGAGGAACTGGCATAAAAAAGCTCCCCGTTCCAGACCCTTCATCGTCTTCTGAATAACTGCCAATAATAAACTCGGAACCATTTATAGTTATTTTACTGGCGTCCCAAATGCACCGACTTGTAGAAGCCCATACCCACCCCCAATGGTCGGGAAGTTTGTAGTTAAAGTTTTCCACTGGATAATACGAGTTCCACTCGTTGTTTTTTATGGTAAATCCATTACTATAATTCGGGAAAACACCAAAGGGATTTATAGATGCACTAACCTTAATCCACTTGTCGGACTGTGAGGGAGTATCCAGATTATTGTTCGCCACCGATTGATAAAACTCTTTTTTTGTAGCGGTATTACCTGCGGGGTAAAGGACAATCGCGCCTGCGCTATATCCAATCCAAGAAGAATCAACACCCTTCCATACGTTAGGAGCAATCCATTCGTTTGCCATTGCTCCATTCATCGCATTATAGCATTCTGCTGATATACTATTCAGAACTCCGTTCATATCCTTGCCATTCGGAGGAATGCCACCCGCACTGGGATTAGTTGTATCTACGGGCAACATCGTCTTACTTGGGAATCCATAATTCCAAGTAGCCTTATTGTCCGTAGGCTGACTTGTACCGCCTATGTCAATGGTATTAGTATAAGCTGTGTTCTTCGCGCCAAAAACCGCCAAGACCCTATCTTTTAGTGCTCTTCCAAATCCTGCCATATCTCAAATCAATAAGTTATAAAAGTTTCCGTATCCTTGTTCAACCTTCTTGGGGTCTGATTCAGCTCGGTTTATCCAAGTAGCCAAATCGTTCTGTTCAAAACCAAAAGTATTTTTACTCAAAAGGTCTATACCTGTATTCAAAAATACACCAGCAACCTTAGGAGAAAATTCAGGGCTTGTTATAATAGTCAAATCCGCATCCGTAGGAGTATCGGAAAACACGATATTCATAGTCATATCGTAGTTGTCCTGAATGTATACCGACTTCCCAGTGAATATGTTCGACAAATATTTGTTTATGTCGTAGACGCTTCCATTACTATACAATAGTTGGAGCTTTGCTAAAAGACATTTCCTAAAGGTTTCATCATCAAGAGGAAAGTTTGGTATTTGGGTATTCTGTCTTTCCGACCTAACTTCTATATTAAGAGCAGGCAATGCCCCCGATAACCAAATAGAGTGCCACGTTTCATCGTTAGGATTATACAACCGCAATGTTGTGCTATTGTCTATGGCATAATTTTGAGGAGATATATATGGTCGGGATACACCCAAAATCTTAGCCCACACCGAAAGACCGAACGAGTTTGCGGTCTTTAGGTTAAACACATCCTTCTCCCAGTCGGCGTAGAAATCTCCTACTGCGGTTTGGTAGAAGTCGATTTCTGATTCAAGGATACGATTGAGATTAGCCGCGCGCGAATATTGCCAAATAAACACGTTATTCGGCTCTCTTAAGTCGTAGCTTATCTCTCCTATTTCCATAAATGAACCTAAGCGTTAATAATCATATTGCTATCAATGAGTACCGCCTTTTGGGTTATCTCAATCGGTATTTCATTATAACCCAGATTATTGAAAGATGTACCTATTTTGCAATCTTTGACATATATTCCGAGAGTCCTCTGAACCACGCAGGAGATATTAAACGGAGAAACAGACTTCCCAATCGTAAGTCCTTCTTCGTTATTCAAATTTCCTGCGCCCCATTCTACGAGCGTATTTTTTATATCTTCCTGAATATCCGAGCCCGTATAATTTCCCAAAGAAACCTGCATTGAAATAAAAATCGGAATTGAAGCAGGGGTATTGTAAACAGCCGTAAATGTACCGCCACCAATCTCTGGAGAAATCGTTATCCTATGGACAGTTGCGTGCGTAGAAAGATTTTCATTCGCGGCAGTCATTCCGCACCCCGCGCTCTTCTTTTTCATAATGGCTTCCGCCACTTGATTATCAAATTCCCCGCTTGCATTACCTCCATCAACAACAATAAACACGCTGTGCGGGTCTACTGTTTCTCCTACTGGGATTGTAGAATCAGAAGAATTTGTTTTCGGAAGATTTGTGTCATTTTCGTAAATCCAAGCGGATTTTACCCCTTCGATGTCATATAAAGCCGCCAAAAGCGAAGAAACATACCCCATAGAGTATTTTGCCTTAGAAAGATTGTATCTCCGATAAAGAGATTCATCTCCTTCGCGTTCTGCACCTATTGTGCCCGCCGAAGGATTGTTCACTGTTTCCCATCCATCTACGGAGGAAACGATGGTAGTCAAAGTATCTTGAGGGCAAGGTATTTCCCCTCCTGTTTTGCAAACAAAAACTCCGTTTCCAGTGCCATTGGAATCCAGCAAAACAGATTCACTTAATGAGTACAGATTATTGGAAGAATCCGAGGCTATACTCCCTGCCTCGATAAACGTATCCCCTTTTGTGGAAGAAATAGATTTAGGAGTAGTAGCAGACGCTCCCGCCGCGTAGCTTATGTAGATTCTATAAAAATTGTCATCTGCCAAAGAAGCGAGCTTTGTAGATACAATTTTAACGCCAGTTCCTCCCGAAATTGCGGATGCCTCCATTATTTGATTTAATGAAGAGTTCCCGTTTATAGCTTCCACAACATTGTTGCTCGTTTCCGTCAGAGTTGCCCCTATTGCAATATCTGTTCCGAATATAAAACTAACGCTATTGTTTATCGTGATAGCATCGCCAGAAGCAACGCCAGCATCAGACCAAACGATTTCTGCGGTAGAATAAGTGAGAGGCTTCCCTGTAAGAACCGCGTTTACGGTAGTGTAGGATTCCCCGCGCCTTTTTATATAAAACAACCCCGCGATTGCGTCCAACCGTTCTCCAGTAGCATACTGAGGATTTATTTGATTCGCGAGTAGTGCTACCAGTCCAAGTTCCTCTTTGCGTATCTGGGCGAGCAATTCAATTATGCGTCCCTGTGGCGTAGACGAATCCAAATTCATAGACGGAAAAATATTCAACCATTTTTGCTGAATATCCGCAAGAATTTCGCTCGTCTTAGGGACTACTACGCCCTCCGCGACAACATAATCATACAGTTCCATTTAAGCTCGTTTCTCCGTAAATTGTTCTTATCTGACAAGTATATGAAAGTTTTTTATTCCCTTCGTCAAGAGAATAAAGCAAGCTTTCTACCGAAATAACACCAGAAGTTCTTTCTATCTCTTCGATTACATAAGAACGCCACAATCCAAGCAATCCTGTGTTAGCAAATATTGTCTCAAAATAAGGAATTCCTTTGTTCATATCGTATTGAACTTCATACTTTTTCGTTCTTATTCGGTTCGTCAGAATATCCAAAATAGCTTGCTCGTCAGATTTAATGGCAAGATTTCCATTGCCGTCCAAATAAATATCGCCGTAAGAAGTTTGGTACTCCGTGAAATTGTTCGGAATTTGGTCGTTTATGATTCCTAAGGTATCCATTTCTCAAAATTATGAAGGTTTTCCTGTTGTAGAACTTCCGCCTTGTACTCCGCCGTGAACGTGATTCTTTAGGCTAATCGCGCCCGCCGTGGTATCGCCATCGCTATGAATTCCTCCCTTTACGTTGAGATTTCCACTCATCTCCACCAATGGAGTTTCGCAAGTAATCTTAGTTGGGGTTATTACGCGTATCTCTTTGGTTTTGGGGTTTAGGGTTATACGCATATCGCCTTCGGTGTTACGAATCGCTATGCACCCCTTATCTTCCTCCAAAACTTTCCAATCGAGTTCTGGTTTCCACGCGCACGGAGTAAAACAGCCATACTGAAATAGAAATCTACCAAAATCATCAGAAGAATCCTGAATCTTGGAAGGGTCAGAGAAAAAAGAATCGCAATTACAGTCTGCGGACTCAATCCATCCAGTGTCGCCTATTGTTATGGGAAAGATAATCCCAATTCCGCCTCCATCTGCATTAGCAAGCGGCTGGTTGACTCGAACGCGATATTCGGGGTAATCTATGTCCATAAATTTCCCGTCGTCGTCCTTGTGGGTTGTTTTCTTTTTTGTGGCAATCCTTACCGTAGCGATATTTGTGTCCGAATCATACGCGACAACAAACGCAGGAAGTTTGACTTGAATAGACGATAGTACATATTCTCGCATAAGCTGTTTTTGCGAGGATTTTGTGGGGTACAGCAAGCTCGCATCATTTTGAAATGAAGCTCCCATTATGGCATTACTGCCGTTTTTCACTGCAACTATCTTTGCCACTATTTGCTATTCCTACTCCTTATACATTCTAAGTCCATATAAAAGTTCTGCCCGCGAAGTTGCAAGTCATATTTTATATTTATTATCTCGTACACGAAATTGAACTTAGGATAAAGCCTGCTGATGAGTTTGAATCTATCCCCAGCTTTTAGATTCTTCGTATACAGAACCCTTATATTTGCCCCATAATACGATACGGACGGCGAGCCTATCATCAATGTATCGAACGCACTCTTAACGCCTTCTACGCCATCTATATCCTCTTGTAGCCTTCCACTGATAAAATAGTCAATCGGAAGTTTAGTCTGTGTCAGGATTAGATTCTCATCTTCGGAGTTCGGGCGCAAGAAAACAGTCTTACCCTCGATTATGAATTGCATCCGATTGAACCTAAAAAGCTCTTTTTGCAGGAAATCGGCAATCTTTCCAGAGAAAGAATAATTCACAAAATCCACGCCTTTAGGGTGAACATAGGGTGTTATATCAGCTAAAGGATATAATGCTTCGTAGTTTGTTATAAAACCCGCGTGCTTTAAAACCGCATCTATTATCTCAGTGGAATCAGTATCCTCAGGATTTCCTCCGTCCGAAGGCGATAGAGATATGTCATAATTTAACTCAGGAAATTCCTCCATTGCCTCAATTTGAAGCGCAATATCCGTAATCCCAACTGGTGCTGCCCATAAAATATAACCTTCATAAATTGGATCTCCTAAAAGAAGTCCAATGCCACCTTTCTCTGGTTCTTCATATCCAGCATATATTCTTATGCGATTAGGAACTCGAGGGAGATAGCTTGTTTGAGTAAATTCATTTATTGTCTGAGGGTGCAGATTATATAAGGTTATGTCTGCCTTTCCTAACCCTCCAAACGTACGAGAAAATCGTACAATTGTTTCCGAGTTATTGCCATAAAAGTTTATATCTTTTACGCTTTCATATCCCGAGGCACTCTGAACGCCGTTAATAAGTTGGACATAGATTCTCCGATTAGGAATTTCATAACGCTTGCCCCTTGAGATTTGCGTTGATATAGGTTCTGCAACAAGGTCAGCCATATTACAGCTCCTCTGGTGTTATGTAGAAGAGTTTGTATTTATCTCCGAGACCTTCTACATTAGGATAATTTTCATCGTTTGCATTGTTTACGATTCTGAAATTACCAAATTTAGAGTCCCAATGTTGAACAATGTTGGCATTGTTTGTGCACAAGATTCCAGCGACAATGTACTCTTCGCCTTTTTTGACATCTGCCATAATGAAACCTTGCCAAGAGAACAAACGAATCGTGTACGAGTTTGTCTTGTATGTGAAGGGAACGGTTTGGTCGTATTCTTTCTGAATTGATATTTCAATCATTGGTTCTCTCCATTTTTAGAAATCTTATAATCAGGATAAAGACACTGAATCTCCCGAAAGTGAATGGGGTAAACCAATCGGCTAAGCCGCTTAACCTCCAAAGGCTGCTGAACGGATTTAACAACCATATTCCTGTAAGATTCAGCCTTCGTTATTATTCGTACCAAAGTCTTCTTCATATACAACTCATCTATTTCTTTCGCGACACTCGTATACAAGAATGAAGGTAGCACAAGCGCGACATCAAAAGTTTTTGGCAAAACGATAGAGTGGTCGGTAATGAATCTCTGCGCCGTTTTATTATCTTTTGAAATATCCCATTCGAGAGGGTGGTCAAATATTATACTGTCCTTTTCTCCTCGCGCCGACAAAGGCTCTGCCTCAAGGATAAAGGCTGAAATACTATCAGCAACATCTCCCAATCCCGACTTACCTCCAACAAGAATCTCTTTGTTTTTGCCGCTAAAAAGCCCACCTAATACTGTATTTGTGTCTATGCCAAACTTTTGAAAAGTAGAATTCGGAGGCTCGTAAAATTCTTCGAGGTAAAATGCAACGTTTTTCTGGTTTAGAATCAAACCAGACGCCGTTTTTAAAAGATTTATTACGTTTACTAAGGTCATTAGAATGCGCTTTCCGTTATATCTTGTGAACGTTTTATAATAATACTATCTGCGTATATCGCGGGGACATGAAGAGTTTTCTCTCCGTGTTCTCCAATTGAAACCCCAGAGGATTGCGCGCTACTACCTGAAGCCCCTCTTGACAAATCTCGAGCGGCAAGTGCGGCGTCAATACCGACAGAAGCCGCAGTTCCATAAAGAGGAACTGTCGAAGCAAGCCCAGAAAGAGCCTCTCCTCCAGCACCCAGCCAATCTCCTTCCATAGCGCGGTCTATAGCCAATCCAGCCCCAATAAAAGCCCCTGCGATAGGAATCTTTTTCAAAAGAGATTTACCTCCCATTTTACCTGCGGTTTTAAGCAGAGATCCGCCCCCTACTTTTCCAGCAATTTTACCAAGGGATTTACCACCGCGCACGATTCCCTTTGCGCCTTTATAGAGCGCAGTCGCGCCGATTGCTCCGCCCAAAACTGGAGCAAGTGATTCAAAAGCTGCCGCAGGCGTTCCTCCCATAACTTCATTCAACCAAGTAGAACCTACGTTAGTAAGGGCGTATTGCGTTGCAATATCGCGCGACATAGCAGAGCCTCCAAGCTCTCTCGTGCGAGCATTAACACCTCCTACGCTTGCGCCTGTATCCAGTGCCATTCGCAACTCTGCGTCGGTTAATCCGAGCTGTTGTGCCGCGTATATGGCCTCATTCATAGGCATCGTGCGAAGCTTGGAGATAATCTTGCGTTTTACAGCAAGAGGATTGTCGTAAGGCGATATTCCACCTATCCCAAATCTACCAGCCGCGCGAATAAGGCTTGTATCGCCATATCTGAGTCCACCTAAGGAAGAAGACAGACTTCTTATCGAAGATACACCTTCTCCGCGAGTTCCGCCATATCTTGCCAGCTCAACGTCATATTGTTGCGCAGCCTTTCCTCCCGCCAAATAGTCCGCAGCTTCGGCTCTAAGAGCATTGCTCGTTCTCGCGCTGAAAATCTTCATAGCGTTATACACAGCAGCGGGAGCTTTCAACACTGTCGCCGCGACTTGAGCAGACCTTCGGACAACTTCGTCCAATCGAATCTTAGCCTGCTTGTCTGCGAGTGCTTTTTGTTTTTCGGCAGCTCTTGCAAGTTTATCGGCGGCTTTATTCAGATTATTTGTCGCGCGCTCTTGTTCTTTTTGTCTCTTTTGGGCAATGGCGACGGCGCGAGCCTGTCCTTTCTCCTTGTTAGCTTCCTTGCGCGCCACCCAATCCGCGCCGATAGCCTGCCTCTTTTCGTAAGCGGACAAACTATCCGTTTTAAGGTATTCCTTATAAGCCTTGGCTTTTTCTGCGGCATTTTGGCGTTCGAGCCTACCTTGAGAGCGCGCCAAATCCAAAGCGTTTCGTTCTTGCCTTTCGCGCGCTACATACCATTCTCGAGTTTGCCTACGAGTCTTCGAGAACTCGTTATCGAGCTTAGCCTGTCTCTTTTTGTAATACAGAACTCTTTGTTCTGCATTCATTTGAGCGGTCAAAGTCTTTTCAGCGGCGCGGGCGTGCCTTTCCCCGAAGCGAACTTGCTCCTTATTCCATTGGTCTAAAGGCTTCTGGCGTTTCTTCCTTAGAGCCTCCGCCTTTTTCTCTTCGCGTTCTTTCCTGCGAATAGGTTCAAGCAAAGCCGATATTGCGCTTTTGGTTTCCGCGTATGTAGCTTTCTGGATATTCTCAAGGGTCTTTTTGACTTTTTCAGCCCCCTTTACGTCCAGCCAAAACGTTAATCGGTCTAAAGTTGCCATTATCTATTCCTATTCGCCTCTATTTGCTGTGCAATATCGCCTCTTCGACGATTCAAGCAAGCTAAAAGTTTGCAAATGTCGTTGAAAGAGTAGTATTCCTCTATCTCTCTCAACGTTGCCATTTTCTCGTAAATTATTATGTCTATGATTGGGTCGAAGAATCTTCCGACGTACTCATAGAACTCTCTTGTGTGTCCTCCGATTTCTCCGACGGAAGAACGGATTTGTCTAACATAGACACTATATCTGTCCCCGACAGCTCGGCTATTGATTGAAGGACTATGTTCGTAAGGATATTTCGGGCAAGTTCCCCAAGGGTCGTGCCGATTTGGGTCAGCTTGCCACTCGAAAAAAAATCCGTGGAAAAGTCAATAACCTCCTTTTCAAGCTCGAGAACTCCTTTCGCGGACACGTTCTGATTGATTGATTCTTCTGTATCGAGTCGTATCCACCAATCGGGATTTTTGTCTGGTTCAGGTTGAACCTCAACATACTTCATCAGAAGCTTGAAAAGACGCTCATTCTCTCCGTAGTTTCCAACCTTGGGGAGAAGTGTGGTCGGGTAATTGAACATTACATCTCGTGCTACCATCAAAGGTAGCTCCGAGATTCTGTAATTTCGTCCGTCTATCTGAACAATTTTTGTCTTTGTCGCCATAACAATTACTGTCTTACGATAGATGTTTATTCTAAGTCAAGCTTAGAATACGCGCGTAACGCCCTCAAACACATATTGCTTATTCGCGAATCTTCCGTTCGATTCCGCCGTGTTAGCGGGAGACCCTGACACAAGCGTAAAGTCGCCGTAGATTTCGGGGGTACTCTTCCCAGTTTCGGTAATGGAAATCTGAACAGAGTCGATGTTGGCAGCCATACTTTGGGGGCGATTGTACCAGAACATTTTCTGCATATCCTTATCGTCCTCCGAGTTCGGGATAAGACTTACGGTAATGCGAAGCTTATTCGGGAGTGCCCAAGAAATCTTATGGCAATTCAAACCAACTTCGACCTGCGCAATGTCAACTGCGTCGATTGTAAAAAACGAATCGCTGTCGGGCGCGTTTGTAAATGTCTTGCCCGCAGGAAGCGCGGCAGACATAACAGTTATCTTAGAACCTATTGCGGTAATATCCATAACTTAATATCTCCTTATGTTAAAGTTTAGCTTCCCTTGAGCGAAGACAGCGCGATATTCAAACCTTCAACCTTTGCGATTGTATCGCACGACGCATAGAGGAGGCGATAGTTGAAGTATTTCTTGCCCGTTTCGCTGTCAGTTTTGATAGAATAATTGAAGATGAAACCTTGGGATTCAATCGTGAGGTAAGCCTTGTTGTCCCCCGTAAGGGCTTCAACGGCGGCTTTCTCGCCATCGGACAAGATCTTGCCGAGCTGGATTACGCCATTCTTCGTTCCAAGCCCCCAGATGTTATTGCAAGCCATCGCAACCTTGGAGGAATCGGCAGCATTCGAGTAAATGGCGTCGTTCTGCAAGAAGGCTTCCATAACTTTAGTTATGATTCTATCCTTCAGCCAAATCGAACCAACATACACAGTCGCTGAAGAGGTAGCCCCTTGGCAAGCGTTTCCACTCAAAAATTTGAGGTTTTTCCCAGTTTCCACCAAGAAATTGACGCGCGCAGAAGTAAGCTGTTCGTAGTTCTTATCATTGTCAACTACTGCGGTGTCGTCAGGGAACTTCTGGAATTCGTAGTTAATCAACGAGTGGTCGAGTCCCAAATCCATACAGGCGGTCGCCGCCATCGGTTGGTAGTACTGATTTTCATTGAGATTATCGAACTGAATCCAAGTTCCGTCGTAGGGAGAAAGAGTTCCCTTGAAGTCGCCAGTTCCACCCCAAGTAATCGCGTCGTTTATAGAACCAACAGGAACACTGAACATAAAATCGTAATTTCTGCCTTCATTCCATTTTGCGACTTCTTCATACTGTTCGATTGTGAGTGTTTCTACAAACGCGAACGTGTAGCACGAATCATTTGCATTCATAATACGTTCGCATTCTTCCGAAAGGCTATTCGTGCCAGCGTTCCCGTCAGACAGAAGAACATTGCTCTCCAAATCCCATCCAAGCAGTCCTGCGAGCACACCTCCGTTGCTCGAAACCGCACTAAACGAACCCATACCAGCGGGGAGCGAAAGCACAAATCTCTGAGAAAGATTTCCAGTAGAGGAATAGGAAACAGTTGCTGCCGCGAAGGGTTTATTGGAAGTTGTTCCAATTTGAATAGCTTTTACGGCTGTTTCAATTGTTGTCGCAACATCACTTAGCGTGCTTGCTTCGCTTAGGTTTATAGCCGTCGTAGTACCAGTCATGATACCCTGATTCGGGTCTTTGTAGGTAATCGTAAGAGTACCGTCGGTTATAAGCTTGAAGCCATCGACACTCTCCGAGATTCTTTCTCCCGAGATGATTTGAGCGCCAACCGCAGAGGTAGTGTATCTCGAGAAGGTGAGCTTCTTCGGAGAAGTATAAGACTTGCTAATAAATCCGAAGTATTTGTTTGCGAGGGCGTATTCTTTGCTGTTTACGCCGAAGTGCGCCCCTACTTTCGTGGCGTCGGTAAACGCCATAACCTTACCCATCGGGGCAAGCGTGTTCGCCGTAAGGAATCGCCCGATAGGTTCTTTATAAGAAACCTCTTGCGCTCCTGCCGTCCTACTGGTGATGTCCACCCAATATTTGATTTTGACTGCCATTGTTGTTTCCTTTAGTTAGATTTGTGAAATTTCTACACTCCTATTACTTTAAAATCGTAATCTTTTACGAAGTCCACGTCCGAATAAGTCGTTTCCTTTACGACTAAAGTTAACGTAAATCTCGGAGTTCTCGCGTACACCTCGTCATCGGTTTCAATTGTGGGATTCTCCATTTCGGACGAATCTATTATTCCATACCCCAGTTTACGAAGCGAGGATATGCCTAAATCGCTCAAAAACCACGTTCTAACGCGTTGAGCTACGTCTATTGGTGATACATATACATCCGACTCGTAATCGTGCGTTTTAGGGGAGGTTTCTATGTTTAGCGCACCAGAAGATACATTCTTGGTAATCCATACTGCGCTATTGTTCATTCTAAGCGTACCAGATTTATCAATCGCCACATTAGAATCTTCGATTGGTGTTTCTGGGATAAGGCTTCCTTCAATTAAATCGTGCGGATTTCTAAAAAACAAGAAGTCCACATAAATCTGCCTATAGTAGCTTATCTCCGACTTGCCTTGTTGCGCGCCCTTATCCCACTTGTACTTATTGGACTCCCATCCATACTTCGCGCCATCGTTGTAATCTATCATCACAGATGGCGACGGAACTTCTTGTTGGGTGCATTGTCCATATTGAAGCACATTTTTAGCCCAATCCTCCAAATTTTGCGATTTCAGAACTTGCGCGGTCAACCCGCAAAGCTCGCGATAAATCTGTTGTTCAAGCTTTACACTCATCGCGTCTTATCCCCCACAACAATAAGTTCATTCCAACCATCGTACGAGTGCCACGGCGTGTTTCCTACCGAACGCCAAGTATTCCCATCAAATTCAAATATGTCAGGGGAAAGTTGTTTTTCGAGCGAGACTGCCGAGGTAGGTACAAAAACACGTCTATATTCCCGTTGAAAGTCTAAACCAAGCATTTGATATATCCGCGTAGGGACAGGTTGGATAGAGGCGTTAGAGATTACCACAGGTTCGTCATAATTCGGCAGTAGCATTCCGTTAGGTGCGCGTTTATTTCCCAGAAACTTCTTGTAAACAAGTGAAGATGGGGGAACTGCCGACAGAGCCTTAAGCAAAAGGTTTCCTAAACTCATTTAGCCCCCTTTCTGGCTCTCTGACCAAGCTTGCTCACCTTGTATTCTACAGAATCATACATTTCTCCCGTATCTATGAGAGCTTTTCTGCTATTATTCCCTCTTTTTTTACGAATCGGGATAGTAGATTTGGTAGAAAGCGGAGGTTTGTGAACGCCTCTTATCTTCTTTCGGATTTCCTCTACCAGCATTTCTCCTACCGCATCGAATGCGCGGTCAATACCGCCAATTCTTCGTGTTTCAAATGCTTCGGAGATTGCCTCCTTTATAAGCTTATGAGCCTTATCTTTTTTTGCGTCCAATGCCCTACGCATAAAAGGACGCTTCGGTACTGCTTTACCGCGAATGAAACCATTGCTAACACCGCCTTTCTCCATCAAATAAGCTTTTGCGGCGTTCTTCTTATCAAAAAATCCGACTTCTATACTCGTATCCGAGATGTGTTTAAGCACTCTATCAAGCAGCTGCGTCCCCCCTTTGGAATAGGAGGACACGCGAACCTTTACGGCGGATTTCCC